>Ga0307515_10010038_pt1 | contig 18215 bp, 19 predicted proteins | sample 17_EM_MG_FD_194513 | JGI IMG/M metagenome (GOLD analysis project Ga0307515, IMG submission 194513) | Populus trichocarpa ectomycorrhiza microbial communities from riparian zone in the Pacific Northwest, United States - 17_EM | ecosystem: Host-associated > Plants > Roots > Unclassified | place... | reverse complement strand
CTCCGCCTTGCGCGTTAACGTCGGCGCCCTTGCTCAGCAGCAGCTCGACAGTCTTGTCGTGGCCATACGATGCCGCCCGGAGCGCGCTGCCGTGGTGTCCGCCTTGCGCGTTAACGTCGGCGCCGTTACTCAGCAGCAGCTCGACAATCTTATCGTAGCCTCCATACGATGCCGCCTGGAGCGCGCTGCCGTAGTGTCCGCCTTGTGCGTTAACGTCGGCGCCCTTGCTCAGCAGCAGCTCGACTGCCGACTCGTGCCCGTTCTTTGCTGCCCTCAACAACGGCGTCTGGCCGCTCGAGTCATGCATATCTATATGCAAACGATGGTCATTTCCATCTCCACTTATTAAGTCTTGAAGCAAACACGCGAGTCCGGAGGAGGCTGCAAGGTGCATGCCTGTGGCGTGTCTTGGGAATTGTTGACTATAGTCATCATACTTGTACTGCGAAACCGACGTGACCTGGGTGGAACATGAAACCAGAGTCTCGTCGCAGAGAAACGGTAGAGCCACCGTTTTGATCGCCTTTTGGACTGTGAGAGCATGTTGTCCCCAATGTCGAGCGGCATAATCGAGGAAAGGGTTCCGGGTAAGTCTGTGCTCGAGGTCCTCGTCGCTGGGACAGCTACCAGTGTGAAATGTTTCGAAAGATAAGTATGTTAGACACGCCGAAGCGATCTCCTGCTGAGCATAAGGATTCCAATCTTCCCGGATACGCTCAAAGTATTCTTGTGTGGTGTAGTGGACTAAACGAATAATGTTACTCTCCTCGTCGATAGTAACAAGGCCCGCGCAAACGGACACCATGTCTGCAATATCCGGGATATTATCTTCATCCAGTTCTGACTCCCCTGCCTCGACAGCTAGGGCATGAGAAAGCTCCTTGGTAGTAAGCAGCCGCTGAGCGTAGGTAATCCAGGAGAGCACATTTTTCGCTAGCTCAAACTCCTCATGTAATTGCCCTTTGATTCTTTTAATCGCTTCACCGTATGCTTCTTTCAGCGCCTCCGAGCCTTTAGGGAGTTTCGTAAGCGCAGATTGGATAGCCTTTTTCGTTGGTTTACCCCGTAATGAGTCTGAATGGAGGCGAGCAAGAAGAAACCTTTAAAAAGGTAAGCTGTAGTGTATACTCGTATGGGATACAACACTTACATGCCGTCTACTGCTTGAACAATCCTATCCTGTATCTCCACCTGTAAATTAACGTTGCGCTGGACACAATGGGGTAGCCGATTCATCTGTCCTGCCACGAATTGCTTCACATCGGCATCGGTTGCTCGGATCTCCAACATTGGGAGTCTTTCAAAAAACTGCATAACCTTAGGCACGAAGCGTGATGTTGCCATAAGGCTTATATCAGTCTTGGTTTGCAAGCCACGAAGTTTAGCTAGAAGTTCGCTGCGGGTACCATTGCTGTCCGAGCATTCATCTAGACCATCTAGAACAATGTATACTTTGGAGTAGCAGGTGCTAACAGAGTTAAGTGCAGTAAGCAATTCATCAAGTGATGGCCGTGTTCTGCGGTCAGCATGTCGTTCGTGTAGAGCTGCAACAGGCTCTCCAAACAATGGCCGCTCTTGGACCAGCTGTTTGAGAATGGCAGCTACTAGGTCCGTAGTAGTTTGTGATTCTTGTGCTTTGTAGTTGCAGTATACGGAAGCAATGCCTATATTATCTTCCTGAAAGGTCTTCCATAAATGGTCAACCGCAATCGCTGCGATCATCGTCTTTCCAGCGCCAGGAATTCCAGGACAAAATAGGGTCTGCTTCGTTCCCTGAAGCCAGCTGGTGAACTCAGGCGAATTAATAAACCATAGGCCGGTATCTTTCTGCCTTCTGCTAATAAAGTCCGATTGCTGAGCTGGAAAATCCGTAGATGACAGCCAGTCTGTGATAACGCGATATCGTTGGTTGTCTTGGCTTTCTCGTACGCACTTTACTTCAGCAGTAAGAACAGGTATAGCGGTCTTTATGAACGTGGTGTCGTCCCTAATTGCTTAGGATAGTTTTCTTCCAGAATCAGCCTTTTTATTGTCAAGGTGATACACATGCACTTACGAGTGATCCATCTCAAGTGCAATCTGAATGAGTGATTTCAACCGCTCGATTCTCGATAGTATGCCAGCCACCTCATCCTTGGTAAATTTCCATACGAGTGCTCTGCCAGCTTTGTGTAGTCGACTAGTCGATGCTATTGTAACTTTAGATTGCAACTGCTCAAGTGCAAACTTATATTGATCAAGAGGTCCGTTAGCAACAGCAAGCGACCGCACCGCGGTATGCCAGGAGGCATTTTCTGACTTTGCTTCCTCAAGGCGGTATTTCAGATTTGTGAGAAGACAGTAGACGTTTGATGCTTCGGTCGCGCACCGCGCCTGATCTTTGGAAGCATCCTTTGCGTCGTTCAAGTAATTGATGACAGTGCTAGTGAGCTGTAAGACGGCGATGATGCTTGCAGTGACACTAAGCGGATCCATGCCAAGATAGCCGAGTATTTGACTAAAAACGTTGATCTGTAAACGCTTGCAGGAGACTCGTATCTGAGCTGCGAAGTAACTCTAGGAGATGGGTCCTTTATCGCAAAGGATATTCTGCCGTGGAAAAGGCGCGTGCCCGAACTTCAGCCCGGCAGTTGCAGGTTTCGTTGAATAGGGATGTGGAGGCTGAGCGGGGCGAAGTGCCTCGGGCTTGAACCTTTCGGCTTGGGGTTGTATTTGCCAGATAATGTCATGGACGTAGTTCTTTCGTTAAAGCTGAAGCGCGTTGCGGCGTGCTCTAAGCCCGTGAGTTTTCGTGGACATGGATCGAGGGGCTCTTAGGGCGGGGCTAGTTGGTTACGACGCTTACTGGCATTCCGGCTGCGCTGGGTGGCTACATAGCCGAAGATGTGCCCAACGATTTGTTACGGAGCTTGGCATTAAGATCAGTATGCCTCTGCACCGGTCGCAACCCATGCACGTAGAACACCAATAATAGAGCCGATATACTTTGCGAAATCTCTGAGCATCGCAGCCCAGTATGCCTCTCGCTTATGAGGATCAGTACCTCCCTGGTCTTGGCCATCGTATATCACGGCCATTGTCTGGCATCCTCAACGTCTGAACATCCATTCATATCCATATTTTACCACAGAACCAATTTCTTGCGCGATTCTTCCTTCCTATTTTGCCACTGAAGTACAAATCTACGAGCCGCGCCTCCTGGGCGCGCGTGAGTGGGGGAGTTTAACATCGTTCACAACTCTCTTATCTAGTATCGCCTTCGCGCGTCCCCAATCCCGAGCAAACATCAGCACCATAGTTTAGACTGCAGTCGAGGCAATCTATCCGCAGAGTATGTCAACCCGTATGAGGTTGAATACCAACTGAATCCCATCATTTGGCCCGGCCAACTTCATGTGTTCGATACCACAACCCTTTTCGAAGATTCATTGCTAGTTCGTTCATCCGACCCGCCTTGCAGTAGTCCTTGTTCTCTTAAGAATATCCCCGAAAGTACGGCCGCATCTCAAACATCGGACTCTGTGCTTCCTCTATTAGTTCCGTCAATATCGTCATCAGACGAAACTTCTCAGACTTCAAGTCCTATCAGTTACGTTATCGCCACTTCGCCATCAACTCAAATAAGCTTCTCCTCGTTGCCAGCACCAACCGACTTTCCATTCGCTCCAAGGGAAAGTGGAAGACCTCAAGATCTCGGCGTCCGCAGTCCGTACTCGCCTCCCCTACAGGCATCTGGGTCAGCTTCTAGTGAAGACTCGGTCTCAACAGCTGAGATTAACCCGCCTTACGCATCTACGCCAAATATACAGGTTATTCCTGCCGTCGAAAGCATCTCTGGAGAGCAGCCGCCGTATCGTTGTGACTTGTGTGAAGAAGTATTTGAGAAACGCCATCTGAGAAAGTAAGATCTTACGCACCATTTACTAGGTTCAAAAGCGTATTAACGTATACTGGTAGCAACCATAAGAACAGGAAGCACACCCGTCGATATAAATGTCCAGTTGAAAATTGTCAACAAAACGCATTCGGTCTGAAAAGAGATCTTGATCGGCATTTGACTAGTCGTCATCCCAAACTGTATCCGTGTGCGGCTTTAAAGTGTCCATATTCGGGCTGTCGGCTCGCTAATAAATTTTTTCCAAGGGAAGACAACCTCAAGCGTCACATCCGAACATGCCACGACACACCTGGGTCGACAGGACCATGGACTTAGTCGATGGCAACGATTTGCTACCTTCTCTAGAAGAACAGCAGGAGCTAGGTTGCTCAGAAACCCGCCGTATAATCTTAACTTCTTATGGGACTACTTACATCGGCAACAGCTACACAAGAACCTTCAATATACCCGAACTACCTTTTGAAGATCCTCAAACTTTGACATATCAGACCATGAATCAACAAAGCCAATTCTTGACTGAAACTGACGTCTGTCTGAATCGCTGTACGTGGAAGTCTACCTGCGACGATATCTTTCGAGGCCGTTCGCAGGAATGCCAGTGTGGGCACACTGACTTCGAGCTTGAAATCGAGTACCGCCAATCGGACGGTTGGCTGGAGAGTTCATATTGGGACGGAATGTCCTATTGGGACGGAATGTCCTATTTTGGCTCGTTACACTTAACATTCTCGCCTTCACGCTTCTCCCCAGAGTACTTGTTCGCAAAGTACTGTACAATATATTCCGAGCACTGCGGGTTCCTCATACCTCATTTCCGACGAGATTGGCTTATGGGATGGAATTATGAGCGCCTTTATTGTTACCCCGTCGAACCGTGGTTACCCAATAGTTTTAGCTTCTCTCGCCGGAATGGGTAACCTGCAGGACTTGCTGAGGCATGCTTTTACTCCGTTATCGCTTCTATGAGGAATGACTGGAGTCGAAAGCAGGCATGTCCTGAGATCGCTGCCTATTTCATGATATTCACGATTTATCTTCTGTTCTTTGCCTCCCCATTCCCGCGGGATGGGGGCTTTCTGATCCCCTTGCTAGTGTCATCCGACATATCTCCATAACATAGAGTTCTCGTCTGGTCTTTGTATTTCAATTTATTACGTGGACATGAACAACGAGCGCCTCATGGTATACCACCATGTACGGCGCTTGCATTTCCCCCTTACCCCTTCTTTCCCCTTCCGATATACCTCCATAAAATAGTGTTCTCGTCTGGTCTTTGTATTTCAATTTATTACGTGGACATGTACAACGCGCCTCTAAGGTTCTCTTCATGTGACACATAAGCATGTACGGCGCGTCTTATTCACGTCACATACATAGATCAATCCACGAGTTCACGACCAAAAATGCTTGTGAACGTAACGCATGTGGTCACTTATAAGTAGGAGCGACTCTAATCATGTTCAAATAGATTTTGTTCGTAGTACTCCAACGTAGCCTTATATCACCCACGGTATTTCACTGTGTAACTCATGATCTGATGATTTAATATTCAGCGAAAGAACAAGAGCCCTCATACTGCTTTGAACCCTTTTCTTATGTGTCTCCACTTTACGCTGAACCAGTTTAGGAAATATAAATGTCATTCCCAAAATCTACGCTCCAACCATAACCTCCCCCACCCACCCCAAAACCCCCCTTCTACACTCTTCGACACCGCAACCCAAAACGCCATCGCCTCACTCCTCGGCGGCGGACAAACCTCCACAATCGCGCGCACCCTAACATCCTTAACCCCCCTCGCCGCCGTCAACTGCTCCATCTACTCGAAATCAACACTCTGCCAACCCCGCCCCCGACACCAACGCCTCAAAATCCCGCCTCGCCAACCCCTCCACCCCCTTCCACCCCGCCCCCCCACCGGCCTCCCCGCCACAACCGCCAGCTCAAGCACCTGAACCCGAGCCGCAGCGCCCCGCCAAAAAACGCACACGCAACGCCCCACTCCGCGCGATCGAACCCCGACGCGAACGGCAGCGCGGGCTTCGTCAGCTGCAAGCCGCGGACGCAGGCGCGGGCTGCGGGCAACAGGTCGGAGAGGAAGGGGACGACGGCCTCTCGACGGCGGTACCGAAGGCGAGCGTGTAGGCGCCGTAAAGCAGCGCTGCGGCTTCGGCGTGCGGCTGGCGGCTGGTGCGGAGGAGGGCCGGCGCGGTGGCGCGGAGGTGGGTGGCGTGTGGGTGCTGCAGGACGGTGTAGGTGGTTTGGGAGGGTGCGGCCGCGGATGCAGTAGGGGGTGCGGCGGATGGCTGTGGTAGTGGGCGGACGGGTTGAGGGGCTGGAGGTGGGGTCGAGGGTGCGGTTGTAAGGGGCGTAGGGGTCTGTGGGGATGGGGTTTTGGTGGTCCTGGTGGTCCTAGTGGAGGAGCGGCGGGGGATAGAGTGTGAGGGAAGATGTTGCTGCGGTGCTGGTGGGGAGGAGGAGCAGCTCGTATATCATGATGCGGATTTCGGCGGGGAGACGCAGGAAGGGGGAGGGATTTTGCGGCATTGTGGGATTTTGGATGAGGAGCTGGAGGAGGGGAAGTTATATGTGCGGTGGGAGGGTGAGGTGAAGGGTTTTCACGGTTTTTATGGTTGCATTGGGCGGTGGACAGCTAGTCGTAGGTATTTGCTTTAGCTCACTATTCAGGCCATCAGGGTACTGGAGGACATCGGCATCGATAAGAGCCGAAGGTTAGCCGAAGGTGCCCGACGGCACGGAAACATTGGGGACAGTATCCCACCGCTTTGCTGATACTGGCCTAATGCCATGCAAGTCATTCCGTAGCCTACTAGTCCTCGCTCCGAGTCTAGCGTGGTCTTTCAACGCTAACCAACTCGCTCATAGCATCATGAATGTAACGAACGGCGGACATTCTACCCTTCCTCCCCCCTTTTTTTTTAACGACTAGTTTCAACGGGGTTCTGGTCATGGCTACTAAATATAATACGTCTTTTGTTCTCATTTTAGCCAGTAGTCCGATATGCTATATTCTAGACTCTATATGCCGAAATGCGCTTCTCAAGCAGTACGTGTATATTTTTCATGTCTTCTCATCTATCCAAAGCATCCATTTCTTTATAAACCCTCGATCGCTCTAGGCATAATGTGCAAACTCTCTCTTAGCATCGTGCTCATTCTCATCGAAATCATCCACTCGCAACCCTTCCCTCGCCGCGCGCCTACTCTCATCTCCATGGTGTAGCGTGGCGAGGTACTTCTTAAACGCGCCGGACATGCGCACAATCGACCGGATGTGCGAATCCTTCAAGATGATGCGACCCTGATCGTCTTTCTCATCCTCAACTTCTGCAAGTGCGACAGCTGTTTGGAATGCTGTAAAGATCTCTGATTAGCTGTGCCCACACACTCCGTTTCTCAGACAACTCCTCCAAGAGAGAAAGTAAGATGCCATTGTAGAACCCAAACTCACCATTCCTAATCTCCCTCCCATTCCATTTAACGGCCTTGACCTCCTTCGACGACGTAATGAACTTGCGCGTCGCTGGCGGAATACTCATCGTATCTCCCCTATCCCGTTCCAGCTTCTTTAAAAAGCTCTCCCACACCTCTCCCCTATCCGCGTCCGAGAACTCTGGGTAGTGAATGCTAACATGAATGCGGCTGATAAAAGCGTCGTCAAACGTGCCAATACGGTTAGTCGTCAGGAACAGGATTCCCTGGTAGTACTCCATAGCGCGCAGGAAGCCCGCGACGAGGTTGTTGCGCTCGAGGTCCTGCGTGATGCGCTGCTCCATGTAGATATCCGCCTCGTCGATCAGCAGGATCGCGCCCCAGTGCTTCGCCAGCTTGAACCAGTACGTCAGCTTAGACTCGATGGTGATGGGGTTGGTGCCGATGTCGGTGCAGGTCAGTGAGAGCAGAGGGCGCTTCGTGTACTCGGCGATGCATTCCGCCGTGTAGGTCTTGCCGACGCCGGGCTTGCCGTGCAGCAGGAAGATCATCCCTTCGCCTTTGCCTTGCACGAAGTCGGCGGACCATTGGTCTTGCGTGTGCGCGTTGTTCCCGGGACCTGGGGCGGGTTTGGCGACGCTGTCTTCGCGGGCGTACTTTTTGGAAAGTGACTTGATGAGATTGCGGGTATCTGAAGCAAGAACAAGGTCGTCGACAAGACGAGTGTCGTATTTGGGTTCGGAGAAGCAGGATACGTCAAGGCGATCTGGTTGGCCTTAGTCTATTGCACTGTACTACAGAAAGAGTGCCAGGAATATGATGAATTAAAGAGGCAGTGCGTCGGAAATATGAAAAATTGGGCTCGAATACTCACGCCAGTTGCGGACTTTCATGATAAACCCGTGAACAGATCGATCACACAGGAAGTATTGATGAGGCGTGAGTTCTTTAGTAGTCATGGGATTGATTCTAGCGTAGTCCGCAAATCTCGATTTCTTGTTTCGGCTGTTGAGCTTGACGCATCTCTTACAGAAACAATTTGGGATGCCTCCAATAGACCGCTCTCCCACATCATCCGAGAGTAGGGGTGGTGGAGGTGGTGGGGGCATCTTGGCGTTTGGAGGAGGCTTGTCGGCTTGTAGTGACGCCCAGAATGACTCGGTGTCAACCATCACGAGGCCAGTAAACTTAATCTTGTTATTCCGATAGTCTCGAAAGAGATCTGTGGACTTACCCTATGTCTAGGAAATGTAGTAGTAAGACCGTCATACCACATGCATTGTTTCGAAGTTAACCGGAAGAACATCTTTCCTCGTTCTTCAAGTCGCTTTCTCATGGCGTCGGGGGTCTCTTTGTGCTTATCTTCTCTAAGATACTCACAAGGGAAAATATCCAAGGATGCAATCTCTTTCTCTCCATCAAAGGGCAGGATAACTGCGAAATGGTTCCTAGGTCCTATGTATATTGAATCGTAATATAAATTCCAGAGGCAGATGGTGTACCGCATTGGACTGCCATTATTGATTTCCCAATTTACAGATTTAACAACGTAGCTATCCAAAATACCGCAGCTCTGCGTGTCATAGTAAACATCGATTCCAGGCTTGAATAGTGTCCATAGCATTTCGTAAGTCGTCACAGGTACTTCTCGCGCATGTCGTGCGTTCTCTTTCTCCAAAGAATCCTTGAGAGTTTGTCCCATAAAATCCAAAACGATACCGAGGTGCTCATAGGAGTCAGCCTCGCCTTCACACCGCTCATCGCCCTCGTGGTTCGCTCTAGGCGCGAAGTTTTCACGGTACGCAATAAGCTCTTTTTCATGGTGCACAAGGATCGTGTAAGGCTCCGAAATGGTAATGGAATCCCCGATTAGATTTTGGCCGGGATAATACTCTACGACAGCGCGGAGTGCATTGATGACTGCAGCCGAATTGATTTGGACATAAGTGTGGCCCATGGAATGGATTGGTGGTGGTTTCAGCGCTTCGCGACGGTATGCATACGGTGACCTGTCATGCGCCGTGAAGGCGATTGTTATGACCTCTAATACTGGCTGCTCTGGAGGGGATTTGGATGGTGCGAATCTGTCAGACTCTTCTTCGAAGACAACGTTGTTGGTTGAAACGTGGCGATACTCGATTTTATGAACGACCTTCTGGATGGGCACCCTTGGAGTTCCAGACCTTGACAAAGATGCAATTGATGCTGATCGGCTTGAGTGACCAGACCCCGAGGCGCATTTCTCACCTGCATCAGGGACTCCATTTGGTTGAGAGGTGTCGTTATTTTCTTCTGTGGGGATGGTTTCCGGTCCCTTTGGTGGAGTCTCGGTTGTGTTCGTTTCAGTCGCAGTGGGCTCAAGGTCTTGAGCCATGGCAAAAAATAACAGAAGGCAGAACCTGATCACTGATGTCTTCCGTGGTAGTCTCCCTGGCTAACCTCGCGAATATTCTTGGACTCAGACGCAGCTTCTAAAAGCTGTGCTTTACGGTCTCGGGTGCTGGAGTGTCTTGGGCGACCAGGCCAAAATACAGCGATTCTATCGCCTAAAAGGAAAGAGGCAACTACCAAAAACAAAAGCAGCAAATCTCGAGGCTCATATGTGGATGGTCGGGGCATTAACATTTATTCAAGCGAGGGCTGAAAGGCTAGGCAACCGTTGTCAAGTTCGATGATGGAAAAGTCAAACGGCTCGGAAGAAGCAATTGCAGCTAACTGGAATAGTGAAGACGGTTTCTGTTCGCCGCTTGAGTTTTGAGGCTGAGGTGGGCAGAGCCTGCAGCTGAGCAAAACAAGGTCTGGGGACTTCCTTGCAAATGGCGGAGATGCAAGATATCCGGCGGCGTGCCGAGACCAATCAGGACAGCCGTGCAGTCGAGAATCTGCAGCCATGGTAACGTTTGTCCAGTAGGTCGGTCCCATAGAGTTGGTTGCGCTCGCTACTTAAACTTGACGTTAAAAAGGGTGGCTGGTGGCTTAGAGTTATGCGCGAAGCTTGTCATGCACAAGCACGGTACCAAGCTGCTCACCGGTACGCTGAGGAGGGCCGGCCATCGTGTATCTAGTGGTACACAAAAATGCTGGTGCTGCATTGCTGGTCACACGGCATCACATCGAGGACTGTCCATGAGTAATTCATATCTCTAGCAAGAGAAGTTCATTCCTTTTTGAATGACTATATGCTCTATCAATCAGAGCTACAAGCAACACGAATTAGAGGAGAAACATGCCCTCGGTAGTGCCGTAAGATCCGCCAAGAATCCCGGCGACTGAAGAAGCAACAAAACACCATCCATGAGTGCAGAGAGAACGCGTGGCGCGTTGACGCAGGAGAGAGAGGATATACTAACATCTGATATCTTTCTTCAGAAGTGAGCCATCCGAGCGCAACAGAAATAATAACATGCATTGTATCGTCCGACTCATCAATAATTCGGAGATGTTACACTACCCAGAGAAGGGAATGGTCTGGCACCAAATGCAGAGGGAGCAGGAAGACTATGGCCTGGAATAGGACTGCCGATCTCACCCAGCGCCGCTGTCGGACCTCCACTCTCCTCGAATTTGATAGCATACCGACCAGAACCAGGAGCAGCTTCTTTGAAATTGAGTGTGCCACCACCATTCGACGAATCGCCAAGTATATCGCAGATTTCAATAATCTCATCAGGCTTGATCTGTGGGTCGGCGCCGGATCGGGTGGCTTCAATGTGGCGGAACACGTCGTTTACAGCATAATAACCATCCGGGCTACTTTGCTTCGACGCCAAAGCTTTGCAGGCCTGACATACCACTCGACGAACGAGCACAGGCCGGGATTTCGCTGCATATTGCTGATTTCCCATCATCGGAAACGTGTTGTTAAACATTCCAGACGTTGGTGAGTTTCCCCAGCCTGGAGCACCAGACATTGCGAAAGGCATTGAGGGGGTGCTCCATGCACTCCCAGTACCACTAGAGCCACCAAATGGGGCGTATGAATCTACCCTTGGCTGGCCAGGTCCTTCCGGGAAACCAAAACCCATGCGCGCGTTCCTGGGCATTCCACCAGCTTGCATACTCGCGCGACGCGTCTCTGCATCTGGGGACTGAAATTCTGGTAGAGGATCATCTGCATCTTCGAGTAGAGCTTTACTGCCTAGATGGTTGGCGAGCTCATCAACTTCAACCCCTTTTGACTGCCTGCTATCTAGATTGCCCTCATGAGGCTTTACACTTGATGGCCGCTGAATGGGTGCAGGTCTGGCGATTGGTTGAGCTGGGGGTGCTGCAATGGAAGGCTCGATATTTGGCTTGTCGAAGGACGCTGATTGCTGTCTAGAATGAGAAGGCATGCCCATTCCAAAACCAGGCATCTGATTAGTAGCTCCAATGCCAGGAATTGATGGCGGGAATCCGGGAGGTCCTTCCATGGGGAATCCCCTCCCAATCGGTACGCCCGGAGCAGGCCCTGGCATTCCCGGTGGTGGAAATGGACGAAACTGCGAACCTGGCTGTGGAGGAAACATTGGCATATTGTGGCCGATCGAAGGGCGTGGGCCCATCATACCGGGCATCATGGGTGCTTGGCTATGGGGAAAGCCATTCAGACCTGGAGGCATTCCACCCATGACAGATCCTGGAGGCTGCATTCCAAGCGGAGGTCCAATTGGGGCCATTGGGGATGACGGCTGGGGGTGATGAAGCATAGCTTGCTGTTGTGCATTCGAAGGCTTTGTCAAGATAGTCTTAGGCGTAATGGAATTTTGTATCTGCGGCGCAGTATTGCTCGGGGACATCGACTTGCTAGTTCCAGGGGCAACTTGAGGCGTCTTTGGCGAAGATCCATGCGACCCTTGTTGGGAGCTTTGGCGTGGGCGTACAGGAGTAGGTGCCTTAGGAATAGCCGGAGTTGCTACCTGAACATGTGGAGACGGAAATCCTGTAGAGGATTGTTTTGAAAGTAGTCCAGGAGGTAGAGCAACAGCAACAGGCTGCGAGGGTCGCTTTACAGCGGAAGTAGGCGCTTGAGAACCTGCGGCGGTTTGATCGTCCTTTCTAACGCGTTCCTTTTCTGTTCTCGCCTTGGCTTCCCTTTCCCTCCTTTCTTTGTCTTCCTGGGCCTTCTTCTCTCGGGCTTCTTTCTCTCGAGCTTCGCGTTCCTCACGCTCTTTTCTTTTGGCTTCCTCACGAATCTTCTTCTCTTGAGCCTTTTGCTCACGAATCTTACGCTCGATTTCCTGTTGGCGCTCCCGTTCTTCTTGAAGTCTCCTTACTCGCTCGGCTTCCTTCCGTTGCCTCTCTTCTTCCTGGGCCTTTCGTTCCGCTTCCTTTTTCTTTCGTTGCTCTTCCTTCTTCCGCCGTTGCTCCTCTTGCTTCTTTTCCTCAAGTGCTTTTGCTGCAGCTTCTTCCGCAGCTTTCTCCGCTTCTTTTCGTGCCTTCTCCTCTGCCTTTGCTTGCTTCTGCTTTTCCTTCTTGTCTTTCTTCTTTTGAGCTTCTCTGGCTCGCTTGGCCTCCCTCTGAACATCTAGTCGCGATTCTTCTTCTAGCTCCTCTAAAAGTTTTGCTTGACGTTCCGCAGCAACCTTTTCTCGGTAGGCAGTGAGTACCCGCTGTTCAAACATCCTCGCTGCAAATATTTGAAACATTCGCCGGCCTTCTTCCATCCGCTGCTCTTCGGTCATAGTGTCCTGCTGCAAGTATTAGCAATCATCGAATGGCAGCGGGACATAAATATCGCTGACCATCTCGTCCTCGTCCTCATAGTCCTCATCGTCCTCCTCGTAGTCTTCATCTTCCTCCTCATCGTAATCGTCGTCGTCCGGCGGTGCACCATGACTATGAGCAGTGTGAGCCTTTGAGTAAACGTTCGGATGTGACAGGCCGGCGGCGGCATACTGGGCCTCCTCTTCCCGTTGCATCCGACGCTCCGCCAATTGCTCCATCATTTCAATGAATTTCTTCCCGTCATTCTTCAGTAAATCGTCTGCAACTGTCAGGATACCGCCTAGACTATCGATTAGCCCCTTTGTATTCCTTATGCCGAAAATTTGGGGATAAACCTTTCACTGTCAGACTATTGCCAAAGTTGAAGAAATCGGTTGCTGGGCCACGTGGTAAATCAGCGTGCTCCTCCTCACTATAATCATCCTCGTCATCATCCTCACTATACTCCTCATCCTCGCCCTCTTCATCATCGTCCTCCGATTCGTCGTCGGCTAATTCTCGTATTCTGGACGGCTGATGTGAATTCATCATGTGAGGCATACGATCCGGAGGTACTCGGCTGCCTAAGGAATGGCTATATCGGCTTGGAGGAGGGAGCATAGGTCCTCCATTTTCTTGCTGGTGGTTTGCATACTGTTCCAATTCCTCGTAATAGGCGTCGTAGAGAACTTCAAGCTCTTCTTCAATAGCGGTCCGCTTCCGGCCACAGACGGTACAACTACAGGAGTGTTTCTGCTGCTCCTTCATCTTCCGCAGAACAGCCTCTTTCTCAATTTTGACCAGCGATTTGCGCTCATCTTCACCCAATGAGAGCCAGAATTCTTTGATCCTCTCCCGCTCTTCCGATGTTGACGTATTCCAGATACGATCCTTCGAATTGGCACCACGCTGGACTGTCCGCAGCGTAGCGCTAGATAGTTGTGGGGGTGGTGGAGGCGGTGGAGGGGGCACTTGGGATGCGGAGTGGGGTAGTGCATTAGCGGAGTTGCCAGTGGGACCGTTGTAGGGAGGCTGTGGAGGAGCAGACCGGCTCTTCTTCTTTTTCTTAGATTTTTTGCTCGTACTACTACTATCCCGGTTCCCAGCATAATCGGTCTGATAGTGACCGTTTGTATTATATGGGTGCCCGTAAGCTTGGCCTTCATCGTCCGTGTAGTAGAGGTCATCACCGTCAGCAGGGTCAAACTGGTCGTGGTCGCCGAATTCGGGATCTCCATAATCCGGGACCTGTTGAGCGGAGTAAGGACTTGTGCTCTGGCCATGCGGCATATGCCCATTCCTCACGTTTGTGTTCTGCTTTTGATCCTGCTCTGCAGCTTGCCGGGCAGCCTGCTTCTCTCGCCGCTTCTGCTTCTTGCGATTCACTCCAGCAGCCGCAGGAGCGTGTCCACCTGTGACGCCATTGGTGGGCGCAGTTGTTGCGGCCACTTGACCTTTTGTGCCTTGAGCCATAGGAGCGAGCGACTGGGGTAATCTAGTACTAGCAAATGTGTTAGATACAAGTCTGTTGGAAAATGGCGTGCGCATAATTAAACCTCGTGGAGTGTTGGTGTTTGAGAGATTTGTTTCGAGGTGAAGATTCCGGAACGAAAGGCCCCTCCAAGTCAGCACGTACAGGGAAGGCAGGTGGCAGAGTTGCACAGCTCGACGTCCTAGGCCGAGTGAGCAAAGACGGCTAGGGTGGAAGTATGAGCGGTCCGTATGTGTGTATGTCGGCGTGGTGGTGGAGTGCCTTGAGCCGCGTTCGCAAGGCGATGTCAAGAGTTTGATGTGCAGGTGAGCCGTCCTTGATGTGACGGCAAGAAAAATTACGCAATACGTAACGATAGATTACTATGTAAACTAACCCTAGGCACAGCTTCAACCTGGCACGTTTAATCCCGCTGAGCACTGATCTCTGCCTCAGGATCTGTCAGACATCCTCCCTAGTCCAATCTTTTCCTTCTTTTTCCTCCCCATTCCTCGCCATACTACCGAGTCCGGCGCCTCCTGGGTGAATCACGAAACTTCAGGATTAATTCCCTCTGCACACCACCGCCCTGCGCCCCCACCTGTTTCGACAGCGCTTCACCAACACATTGCCACGGCCAGCGCAGTGCCACTACCTCCCCCCCGACAAACGCTGCGAGCCTGACCCGATACAGCTGCACTCCAAGAAATCCTCCCAATACCCTTAGAACAGTCTTGTACCCTTTCACCGGTTACATACGAATCCGCAGCTTATACCTCCCCTCACAGCATCTGCGCGGAAGGCCGTGGCGCGAGTAATTGCAAGAACTGCTCAGGAGCATAATTTGGGAGGCGGAGAAAATATATTGGGTGGAAGAGAAGATCACCACACTCTCTGCAGTGTATCGACGGGCTTGACGCTCCCAAACGCATCATTCCCGAGTGTCTTTTCTGGAGGCTCACAACAGAACGACAGCTCCAACTCCTTTCAAAATGGCACAACAAGGAGAGAGCGTCATGCGAAGGTATGTTATTTCAAGGAGTATTTCCTCGAGTATTTCCTCTTGATGCATCAATTCCTTTTGGCACGGCTGGAAGTTGTCAATTGCGACCCTCAGCACTCAGCTGCTTCACCCTTACGTTACAATTTTTTTGCACATTTCTTTTGATTTGCTCCGTTTTCAGGCACCAGGATCCAGCAGCCAGTCAAAACTGCAGGAAGCTGTTTCCTTCGATCAGTTTTCTGTTATGCTAGGCGAGCAACGATAACCTGGATTGGCGTTCCCGATCCGAGCTTCTCCATGGCTAAAAATAGGCCCTGCTCGCATGGCTTCCATGTCTGAATTTATCGTCTCGGATCAAACTCCTCCTTTTAGTTATTTTCGTATTCAGTACTTCCAGCCGTTCGCAATGGCTCGACGTTCACATTCGTTGCTAGCCGCTTTTGAGTTTCTTCCGACAGAGTGCAACCGAAACCTATGACGAGTGCAACCAGCTGACCAGATCTTTCTCTGCATAGGAAGTTGGTGATTATTGGAGACGGTGCTTGTGGCAAGACGAGTTTGCTTAGCGTTTTTACATTAGGGTATTTCCCTACAGTAGGTACTCCTGTGTTTTGAATTCACAAGAAACAAGCTAAATTGTTCTCGTCTAGCGTTACGTGAGTAAAGAATCATGCGTCATTTAATTTATGATATATTAATGCTGACCGGATGGCCTTAGGTCCCCACGGTTTTTGAAAACTATGTTACAGATTGTAGAGTCGACGGTAAATCAGTCCAGCTAGCGTTATGGGATACCGCAGGACAGGAAGATTATGAACGTCTACGGCCACTCGCATACTCAAAAGCTCATGTCATTCTCATCGGCTTCTCCGTCGACTCTCCGGATTCCCTAGAGAATGTTAAGCATAAGTGGGCAGAAGAGGCTCGTGAGCGCTGTCCCGGTGTGCCTATTATCCTTGTTGGGCTGAAGAAAGACCTCCGTGATGACCCGCTGGCTATCGAAGAGATGCGGAAGAAATCACTCAAGTTTACTTCTCTAAAGGCTGGAAACGATATGAAGGAAGAAATCGGCGCGCGAAAGTACCTGGAATGCTCGTCACTAACGGGTGATGGCGTGGACGACGTTTTCGAAGCAGCGACCCGCGCGGCTCTTCTTGCAGTTGACAAGAGTGAAGGTGGTGGGTGCTGCATTATTCTATGAAGCGGCGATCATCCGATAGCATTGGGCGGCGTTCCGGTCTGGCCTTCTCTGCCTTTTGGTGTTACCTAGCGGTTTTGTAATCTGGCCATATATTTGTTTTATTCGAAAAGCTCTCATTTGCAGGTGATTGATTGGAGGTTATTTTGCAAGTGGGGATTGAAATCTTGCTACTAATGATGATGACGATGTATCATCTGTACACTCTTTTTGATACCTGGTATTATTTCCTTGCTTTTTGAGCAGAATTGCTGCCAGAATTGTTCACTAGCCACATCATCAGCCATATTACGCTTCAAGCTAATATTTACTAATACTATGTCTGCAATGATAGCATGCCGATAATATAATACAAGAACAACCAGTTCTACACACATAGTTTTTAATGAGCTCGGAAGCAACCTTATGTCTACATTTTGCCGCTTTTCAATGCCGTCTAAGTGTAGATGTCATACTCGTACATGCCATTTGACGCCAGATCCTCCATAATTCATCATACACCAAGCTTACATTGTCTCATCTCGTCCAATCGTGATTCCACCCTTCCCTAGACGGATATTCCATCTGAATCCTTGCGTATTCAATCGGCACATTGTCCCAAATCCCCTTCTTCCCCATCGCAATTCGATATAGCCTCCCGACGTCCTTCCCGCCCTCCTGCCCCACCATTCCCCGTTCATCCATGAGTCGCAACGCCTCGCATGCCTCCCACATGCTGTTGTATTGCCGTTCTAGCTCAAGCTGCTGCGCGGTGCGCTGCTTAGCGCGGAACAGCTGCCAGGCGCGGTGAATGGTCCAGTGGCGGAGGAAGCGGAGGCGCGAGAAACGGAGCGGGCGCGGTGTCTTTTGGTGAGTTAGGTGGTAGCGAATTTGGGCTGGATAGAAAGAGGTTAACTAGAGGAAACCTGGAGATTTTTGGAATTTTTTGAAATTCGAGGTAAACTCACTTATTCGGTTATCTATTTTCTGGCCTCCGCCTTTGCCTTTGCGCGCTAGGAGGCGGGATGAGGAGGTGAAGGGTGCGGCATTGGATGCTTGTGGTGATTCGGTGATTGGTGAGAAGGTTTTGCGGAGGAGACAGTTCACTGGGAGAATGCGTGTAGAGAGAGGGTGGATAGTCGGGTGGAAGGACAATGGTATTACTGAGCGCCGCATTGTTGCTGCTATTACGCGATAAGAGAATTTGGCTAATAGGGAGGTAATAGGACACGAGTTGTTATGTCGGACGATTTCTGGAGGTTAAAGTTAATTGATTCTCGCTCCGACCTGTTCTCCGTTAATCTTTTGCCAAGGCTCCTACTGAACTTCGTCACATGATATTGCAAAGAGGCCTTCAATCAGTTTCGTCTCCCAGATATCTAGATAATGAGGTGAGGTAGTGGCTTGCTATAATGTCACTTGGTGCTATGTGATCATAAGACTTAAGCTTCGGTTTGTTGAAGTTTACGGAAGGTTAACTTAGGCCTCGAATATTTCCAATAAAATCGAAAAGAAACATGCGGAACGT
>Ga0307515_10010037_pt1 | contig 18217 bp, 14 predicted proteins | sample 17_EM_MG_FD_194513 | JGI IMG/M metagenome (GOLD analysis project Ga0307515, IMG submission 194513) | Populus trichocarpa ectomycorrhiza microbial communities from riparian zone in the Pacific Northwest, United States - 17_EM | ecosystem: Host-associated > Plants > Roots > Unclassified | place... | reverse complement strand
TTTTTCTTTGTCCTCATTTTCCACATCCTCGGGAACAATTACCTAAATGACATGGGTGTTTTATTGTAGCTTAATCTATAGTAAAATATGTTTTGAGCTACAGTAAAATTACTTTTGTGCCTTTTGGTCCAAGAAAATTAGGCCCCTTGGATGAGGGTGTTGATGTCTTTTTTTTTTTTTCACAGTAAAACTATTTTTTTTTTACCATTAAAGTCAACAAAATATAGAACTGTTAACTAATAGTGTTTTTAACTTTGCATAAGTTTCATAGCAATAAAAATACATATTTGACCCCAGAGTCAAAAAAATATTGTGCTGCTGGATAAGAGTATTTTAAGGTTTTTAAATTTTAATGTAAAGTGCAATTACGTCTTTAACCTTGAAAGAGACAAAACATAAGCATAACATTTAAGGATATTTTTGTATTTTTATATTAGTATTTTGTATAACTGTTGAAGTTGTTAGGGGTATTTTTATATTTTTATATTTTTTTAATTTTTTAATTTTTGTAATACTTAAAGCTACTAGAGCATGCTCGATTTACATTAGCACATAATAATGATATTAAATGTTTCGACAAAGTTCATGTAAATACATATATTCGTTGAAGAGGAACTTAATAAGGATTGATCCAGAATTAGATGTAAATTAAATTATGCAATATTCATCTTAGTTAAAAACAGGAGTTTTCAATTGGTTTAATTAAAAACAAGAAATGTTGATTCTCTCTTCAAAGATTAGTTAATATTTTAATATTTAATATTTTTATCTATTCACAAGCTCATGAATCCGTTTTATATTATTATTATTATTATTATTATTATTATTATTATTATTATTATCATCATGTCTTTATCATAGAATCCCTTGAGATTTTTTAATGTATTAGACTTTATTATTGTGTGTTCAATTTGGTAGTTGAGTTTTCATCCTGTCCAAAAGATTCAAGGTCTTATTATGAATGGTTTATTTTCAATTTTATATATATATATTTTTTTATCATTTATTTATTTCTTGTGGCACTGTGTTTCTGATAGATGTAAGTTTTAAAAGGTAGATTTGAGTTTTAAATGAATAAAATTTAAGTTAAATATCTTTTTTAATTCTTTTATTTGATAATTATAAATATACTTAAAAAAGAATGATATTTTATTGTTTATTTTACTGTTGATTGAAAATCAGTTGCCTTGTGGACTACTCAGTTGAATATGATCTCATTCCTTCTTTTTTTTTTCTTTTTTTCAGTCTATGAGCAATTATCCATTTCATTTATTGAAGGTTTTTTTAAAATTTTATTCTTTCACATTATATTCACATAGTTTTAAGCCTGATAATTTATTTTTGTTTATGTGCTACATCATATTCGTGATGTCAAAAAATATCTTGATATTAAAGTGATACTTGATTTTGCAAAATAAAATTTAATTTTATCAATTAAAAAATTAAAACAAATGGAACCGAATTTAACACATGAACAAAAGAGCTGCCCTTTTCCTTGTTTACTATTCATGGGGCATAAAAAACCATACCTTGGCCCCTAAATTTTTACCTTTTTTCATTTATGATCCTTGTTTTTTAGGGTTTAATGTTTCGTTCCTAAAATTTATTGATTTTGCATTTCAATCTTTTGAATTTAAGAGGGAAAAGAGAGAATTGTTGAAAAACATGAGTAAAGAAAGTGGTCAGTCACCACAAATAAAGACCCATTTTAGTATCAATAAGTTTGTCTTGAAGAGATATGTTCAAAAAATGTGGTATTTTCCTTTGAGAATGTCGTAAAAACTAGTTCATGTCATGCAATTATTTTCTAATTTGGTTGGATTTTGTTTTTCTAAAGTGATTACAGATTTTTTTTTGGGATTTAAAATGAGTTTATTAAAATTCTTATGATATTTATGGGGGAGTTTTTAGGTAAAAACAAGTTAAAAATTAGGTTTTTAGGATTCTAGAACTTGAACTCCAACTTTTTAGCCATTAAAGATGGTTAGAAAGTCAACCACAAGATGACATGTTGTTTACTATTTAAAAAAAATTAACCAAGCACGCCTAGACTAGAAGGCTAGACACATATGCCGTTACACCTAGCTTTTTTAGATATTCTTTTATTTTTATCTTTGTTTTGTAATAGTTGACAAAAAAAAATCTTTTTGATTCAATTTATTAAAACAACATTAAATGATTATACAATTATTCCAATGTTATAAGAAGATTATTATATTTTTATGATGATAATATTGATTGTCTTATGAATAATTATGTGTTGTAGGCTAGATCAATTGTTATAATGCAAAAACAATAAAAATAAAAATGGGTAAAGGCTACTAACGTGTTCTCTAGTAAAAAAAAAATTAAAGTATGTGAGGAGGGTTATCTGATATGACCCAGTCAACTTGATAAGTTCAAAAACAACTTAAATGGCTGAAAAAAGAACAACAAAAATAAACATTAACAAATCAATCACTAACAAAATAGTGGAACATTTATTTGATAGAAAACAAAACAACTCATGAAGACGTATATAAAATAAATCAAATGTTAAAGGATGAATTGAAAAAAAAACCATTAATTATTTTTTCAAAAAAGCCCCAAAATAAGAATGAAATTAAAACAAATAAAAGAAAAATAAAAACAAAAAAAGTGCAAAAAAAAGCCCAGGTGTATAGGTATGTTGACCTGGCCCATTTTCTTTAAAAAAATATAACATGTGACACGTCGCCTACTGAGAAATCAAGACAGGGGTGTTTTACACCCAAAAATTCATTTCTCAACCATTTTTCGACCCAGAAAACATTATAAAGACCTAAATATGCTCGTTTATACCTTCAAATAACAAAAAAAAAAGTCTAAAAGCACAAAATCAACCCAAAACATAAAAACTTTTCGAAGTCAGATCTATTCTCTCAAGTAATTTGAATGTGAAAGAATAATCAAATGAAATTTCTCTTATCAAATGAAACTAATTGACATCAAAACCAATCATTTTAGTGGTTAGAATTAGTGTCAACCAATGTTTTTTTTCTCTTTACCACTGAAATATAGTAATTATCTCTCTTCTCTCTCAAATCAAAGGCTGAAAAATAAAAGAAAATGAAGTTTTGTACCAAAGTGAACAATCATGACAACTTTGAAATTACCACCCATGTTTCCTAAGTTTTTCAATTCATTTCTTTGTCTTTTAATTTGATAAATTTTTAAAAAATCATAAGCAATTAAGTTCAACTATAAAATGATCGATGAAGAAAAAAGTTTGATGATCAAATTAAAAAGCACACACCATGGATTCCTGTATAAAACATTCATGCTTTTATATATTGTATAATAGTGATTATTTTTTTAAATATTATTTATTTAGAAATAAATTAAAATAATATATATTTTTATTTTTTAAAATTTATTTTTAACATCAACATATTAAAAAAATAAAAAAATAAAAAATAAATTTCTTTTATTTAAAAATGCTTTTAAAACAAAAAACAAATCATTTCTAACAATTGGAAACGCAAGATCCCAAGTCATCGCAGTAGGAGGTGTTTAAGAGTATGGTAGCGGTTGTTTTTTAAAATATATTTTTTTTGAAAATATATTAAAATAAGTTTTTTTTAAAAATTATTTTCGATATTATTACATCAAAATAATATAAAAATACTAAAAATAATTTAATTTTTTTAAAAAATTAATTTTTTTAAATATTTTTTTTAATACTTTTAAAACATGATCTCTCCTCGACTCCTCTCCTTCCGAGCACAGTTTTAGGACTGTCACCTTTTTGTGATTTGAAGTCACAAAAAAAACCCTAAACCCTTCCTTCTTCACTTCCTCCCTCCCTCTCCGAACAGAAAAATAGAAAATGTTCTCTCCAGGAATTAAAAGATCCAGCAATCGAAAAGCAGCAGCAGCACCTGACAATAATTCAATCCCTAATCGCCCTGCCACCGGCACTCCCGCTCCTTGGGCTCCTCGCCTCTCAGTTCTCGCCAGGTAAATGCCTTCTGTCTTGTTAATGGCAGTGCTGTGATAAATTTTTTTAAGCTTATATTGGAATAAGGCCTTGTTTGGTTCTGTCTGGCATCGGGGGAGTCATTTAGTATATTATTGCACTTTGAGTGAAAAATTAAGGCCTCATTTCTTTGGTTGTATTACAAACAAGGGAATTTCAACCACCTTTTCGACCCTAGCTAACCAAAAGTAGGTTAAATAATTGATAATATTTGTTTTTGTGGTTGTTATGTGCATTAGAACTCAATTGACGAAAAAAAGTGAAGAAAAAGCTAGTGATGCTGATCCAATTAAGCCCGTGTATGTTGGAGAGTTTCCGGAAGTAGTTCGTGATGAACAAGCCAACTTTCTGCGCAGCCACATTCCTGGTAATGTTAGCCATTACGGCTTGTTTTTATTTCTTATACTATTTGCACTAACTGTTAATCTGCAGGTGATGCATCTATATCTGGTGGAATGGATAAGGAGACGTGCCTTTCCTGGATCATTTGCAGAAATAGACTCTTTATCTGGAGTCACTTATCATCTTCACCTTCAAAAGATTGTGTTGTTCTTCAACTTCCTTTAGATTGTTTAGATGATGGAGCTCATAGCAATAGCGGCTATCACGGCACAAATTGGCTGCTTTGTTTTCTCAACTGGGATCCCACATCCAGGGGAAGGAATAAAGCTGTACAAAGTTGCAAGTCTGCTGGTGTGGTATTGTGTAACCAAAAAACTCGAGCTGTTACATACTGGCCTGACATTTACAATGAAGGCGGATCTGTTCCAGTTACTTGTATGTTGTCTTCTGATGAATCGGAGGTGACTTCATTCTCTGTTGATGGGAAGAGCACCCCTAATCGGCGGTCTGCAATTAATACAATGGGATCCAATTCTTTTAACTCTTTGATTGCTTGTGCACGTCCTGCTAGCCAGCATGTTTCTGTTGCCTTGGCTTGTAGTTCTAATGGTGAGCTGTGGCGCTTTTATTGCACCCCCACTGAAATTCAATGCAGTAAAGTGTATCAGGACACATTGTATTTATCCTCCCATGGCAGTGATGGTAGTCAATTTGTCAGGAGCAAGGGCTATCCAAGGTCACTCATCTGGCGGTTTTCACCCCATTCCATGGACGATTCTGAACGGCAGTTTTTTTTATTGACTGATCATGAGATACAGTGTTTCAGTATAAAACTTCATCCTGATTCAAATGTGTCAAAGATGTGGTCTCATGAAATTGTTGGCACTGACAGTGATTTGGGCATTAAAAAGGATCTGGCTGGTCAGAAACGCATATGGCCTCTAGATGTACAGGTGGATGACCATGGCAAAGTCATCACAGTTCTTGTTGCCACTTTCTGCAAGGATCGTGTTAGCAGTTCCAGCTACACACAATATTCTCTTCTGACCATGCAATATAAGTCGGGAGTCAACATTTCTTCTGATGTACATGAAAGGGTTTTGGAGAAAAAAGCCCCAATCCAAGTGATAATCCCAAAAGCAAGAGTAGAAGATGAAGATTTCTTATTTTCTATGAGACTTAGAATAGGAGGCAAGCCTTCAGGCTCAACACTAATAATTTCTGGCGATGGAACAGCAACAGTCTCCCATTATTTTAGGAACTCTACACGTCTCTATCAGTTTGATCTACCTTATGATGCAGGAAATGTTCTAGATGCTTCAGCCCTTCCTTCTACAAATGACGGCGAAGATGGTGCATGGATTGTATTAACTGAGAAGGCTGGAATATGGGCAATACCAGAAAAGGCTGTTGTGCTTGGTGGAGTTGAACCACCTGAGAGAAGCTTGTCGCGTAAAGGGAGCTCAAATGAAGGGTCTACACTAGAAGAGAGAAGAAACCTCACGTTTGCAAGCAATGTTGCTCCTAGAAGGGTAAGTTCTGAAGCAGGGGATTCTGGTGATAAAAAAAAGGCTGTTATGAATAGGATTTCACGCCGAACTTCGCATGATGAAGAATCAGAGGCTTTACTTGGTCAGCTTTTCCATGATTTTCTGTTAACTGGGCAAGTTGATGCCTCATATGAAAAGCTTCAAAGTTCTGGGGCTTTTGAAAGGGATGGAGAAACAAATGTTTTCACCCGCACAAGCAAATCAATCATTGACACCTTAGCTAAACACTGGACAACCACCAGAGGTGCTGAAATTTTGGCTATGACCATGGTATCCAACCAACTCATGGATAAGCAGGAAAAGCATCAACGATTTTTACAGTTTCTTGCTCTATCAAAATGCCATGAGGAGCTATGCACTAAACAGAGTATGATTTATTGCATATTTCAATTACTTCTGCATACAAACTCACGCATGCATGCATGCACACTCATATTTTATTTTTGATTATTGTGTGCATGAAATTTTTTGAGACTTGGAGAGCTCATTTATTGTCATTTGCTCTTGCTTGTGAAGCTGTCCCACATTGGGGCTCCATGCATATTTATGGTGAAATTTCTGGGGGCTATGTCTTTTCGACCAGTTCTGTTAAAGTAAATGAATCATGGATAAGTGGCACATGGCAAACCTAACTACAACTTTATCTTAGCAGGACAGTCTTTGCTAACAATCATGGAACATGGAGAAAAACTTTCTGGAATGATTCAACTGAGAGAACTGCAAAACACAATTAGCCAGAACAGGTCAAATATGAGCGGCTCCCCACATTCCAGTTCAGAAGCTCAACTTTCAGGTGCTCTATGGGATCTAATTCAGTTAGTTGGTGAAAGAGCCCGCCGCAATACAGTTCTTCTCATGGACAGAGACAATGCTGAAGTGTTTTACAGTAAGGTTTCGGATCTTGAAGAAGTATTTTATTGCTTGCACAGCTACTTAACATACCTAATAAATGAAGAACAGCCTCTTGAGGCTCAGATCAAGAGGGCTTGTGAACTCTCAAATGCAGTTGTGTCTATAGTTCGTTCTGCTATGCTCTATAGAAATGAGCACCATATGTGGTATCCACTATCCCAGGGCTTAACATCTTGGTATTGTCAACCTGTTGTGCGGAATGGGCTGTGGAGAATTGCTTCTTTCACGCTTCAGCTGTTAGATGGAACATCTGAACTTGAACTTTCTGCAAAATCAGATTTATGTGCTCATCTAGAAGTACTGGCTGAAGTTCTACTTGAGGCATATGCTGGTGCTGTCACAGCTAAAGTTGAGCGAGGAGGAGAACACAAGGGGCTGCTAGATGAGTATTGGAATAGACGGGATTCCCTTCTTAACTCCCTCTACAAACAAGTGAAATATTTTGTGGAAGGCGGGCACCAGGTTAATCTCTTTACTTTCTGTAACTTATGATCATGAAGTTGAATATTTATGGATCTTTGAACTGTCTCCTTGTAGGTTTTAAATGTAAGAACTGATGAGCCAGATGAGGAAATCCTTAGAAAGCTAACTTCAAATTTGTTGTCCATTTCAAAAAGACATGAAGGGTACAATACTATGTGGAGTATATGTTGTGACATCAACGATTCAGCGCTGCTCAGAAATCTTATGGTACAGAGATTATTTATATTTAAATGCTTTCTGTCTTGCTCCAAGTGTGGTAACTGCTAAATATTAGGTGCCAGTGTCATTAGCATTGATGTATTTTTTTTAGTTTTGAAAGAGGCATGTAACAATTGGTACCTAGACAGATCAAATTTTTAATTCTATCTTGCCAGAACTTGTTGTTAGAAGCACATGCATGAAAAAGTCTTTCTGATTTAATGCGTCAAAGTTGAGAATGTCAAACCTAAGCAACATAAGCTCTTTGTAATTAAAGTGTGTCAAAAGCTTTACTGACAGGATATTTTTTTCCAAAGTATTTATTGATTCTATCAGATAATAGTTCAATGTTTTACACATTTAGTATGGATTGATAGAAATCTCTCTTAAGAGATCCATCATCAATCCAATTTGGTCATGCAGTTTGAATAGACAGATGTCACAGGCAAGCTCACACACATGCACACGCACGATGCATGTTTATGTGTTGTGCGGCAATTATATTTTACCTGTATGCTGTTGATTAAGAAATTACAGAAGTGTTAGGTGAAAGATTAAAAAAAATGGTAACTAAATGGAACAAGACTCCGTTTCCATTTCCTTATTATTCTTATTTTTTTCTTTTTTTTCAACTATTTTTTTTATCAGAATGGCATGATATGTTATCTTTCTTGGAGAGAACAAAAGTTTTTAAACCTGAGAAGTGTGGATTCCTCCTATAAGTTTTTAAAGGCAATGGGTATGCAAGTGGAATTTTGTTTGCTTGTCTTTTCCTTTCTATACGGTCTCTTGTCTGTTCTTATGTCTAGAGATAGATAAGAACTACATACTCATTGTATGGTTTGCTGATTCTTTTCTTCTGCTTTCCCTCCTTAAAGTTTTATGAATATTACATTAGCTTGTTTCTTTGTGGAGATTGATCTTTTACTTCATTTTGTTTTGCTCAGCACGACAGCATGGGACCAAAGGGAGGTTTCAGTTACTTCGTGTTTAAACAACTGTATGAAAAGAGGCAAATCTCAAAGCTTCTAAGACTTGGAGAAGAGTTCCAGGAAGAGCTATCTATTTTTCTGAAGCATCACCGAAATCTGCTGTGGCTTCATGAATTGTTTCTGCATCAGTTTTCCTCAGCTTCTGAAACTCTTCATGTATTGGCCCTTTCTCAAGATGAGACCTCAATATCAGAAGCTGAAGAGACCACAGACCATGTGCAAAACAGATTTATAACCACACTGGCAGATAGAAAGCGTCTTTTGAACCTCTCAAAGATTGCTATCATGGCAGGTATGACCTACTTGTTTAGTTCATTGTTGTCTCGATTTTTTTTTTGAATGAATCTCTTGATTTTCTCAAGTTTCAGTAAATGGGGTAATTTTGAAAATCATGCAACCTTGAAGTTGGTTTCTTTCATGGAAACTGCCAAGTTGAGCCAACTTGGTGATTTTAGACTCTTCTATACAATCGGTGTCTTTATGTCTAATAATAAAAAATATTAGCAAACACTGATCACCTCTTTAATGAAGGTGCACTTTAATTGATTTTCTTTTTATGAGGCTGTCCATATCTGCAGATTAGTTCGAGGATTCTTCTCTAATAATGGAAATAATGGTACTTGTTATGCAATACTGTAGTCATTATTTTTGTTTTTTGTTTTTAGGGGTTTCGATCTTTGATTTCCTAATCAGTTTTATATATCTGTTCCCTCTTGAATTTCTTGCTAAGCTAATTCAGGAAAGTTTTCAAGTGACATTTGTAAGAACTTTGTGAGTACTTTCTTGCTAATTCTTACCACGCTGATGCTGGGCATTGATGACATTAAAGACCATATGGATTTTTACTGGTTAAGCTTTGTACCATCCCAGAAAAATAAGGAATATCAAGCCTGGGTGTAGAAGGTGCTTGATTGAAAATAAAAAGTAGTTGAATTTTTTTGTTCTTCTTTTCATTTGGCATGTTAAGTTTTAACAAAATGCCTGTATTTTTTTTTTATAAAAAAAAACATTAGCAGGTAAGACTACTGACTCGGAGACAAAGATGAAGCGAATTGAAGCAGATTTGAAGATTTTGAAATTGCAGGTGTGCTTTGTTTAATGAATGATATTTGTTGCTGTTGCCATGTTTCTGCTCTTGTTAAATGATCTCCCTTGTGACTTGTTGTTCTTTAACAGAGAAGAAACCATATTCACAAATTTTGTACCCTGTACTTGTTGAGGTGCTGCCATTAGCTTATACTAAACTGTATCACAGGGTTCATTGTTAATGCTACGCTCAGATTCCGATTCAAGGAGGGTCTACTGGGATCCTTATACTAATCCCTTGATTGCATAGCAAGAACCACAATCCCTTATTTACTGAAATGGGTGATTCTGGCCAGAACCAAAATAGCCTGTTGAATTTTGAGCCCTTTTTTCCAATTTCATTTGTAGAGTGCTGGTCTTCAAATGACATCTAATCTTAATTTGTATCATGGATTTTATAGAAAATACAAGGGATGCTTCTATTCTGAAAGAATCTTTGCCTGAAGGTGCAGCTTGGGATGATAGAAGCCATTAAATTTACCACTGTCATCAACAACTTTTGATTTTGTTATATCATAAAGAAAACTGGTTGATTATTATGCAAACTCTTGGGCTGCTCAAACTACTCTTCGATGAACTTGCATGTGTTTTTTTATATATTTAACTTTTGTATGAGCTCCAGCAGACCTGACCTTACATTACATGCAGGAAGAAATTCTGAAAGTACTTCCTGCCAATGAAGCAAATCAATACGATGGACAGAGGCTCTTCCGTCCTGAAGAACTCATAGAGCTGTGCTTTAAAGTTCAAAACCCAGAGCTTGCATTGCGGGGCTTTGATGTGTTTGCATGGACTAGCTCCTCATTTCGTAGAAGTCACAGAAACCTTCTGGAGGAGTGCTGGAAGAATGCTGCTGATCAGGATGACTGGGGTCAACTCCATCAAGCATCTAAAGATGAAGGGTGGAGTGATGAGGAAACCCTGCAGCAACTGAGAGATACAGTGCTCTTCCAGGCATCAAGCAGTTGTTACGGACCCAACGCAGAAATTATCGATGAAGGTTTTGATGCTGTCTTGCCATTGAGAAAAGAAAACTCTGAAGTTTCAGCATTGGAAGATTTGGATTTCTCTGTAGAAGCAATACTGATGCAGCACAAGGATTACCCTGATGCAGGAAAGCTAATGCTGACAGCAATCATGTTAGGAAGTGTACATGACAATTCAAAAGTAGAAGAGAATCCTTCTTCAATGGAGTAACTGACATTGTTGCAGTTCATTCCTATGGATTTTTGTAGATTGAGTAATAGAATCTGCAGAACATTATTAATATTCTAGTCTGAAGTTGTGCCATGCTTTGTTCAATCCAATTCAGCGCTGCATATTTATTATGATGTTGGAGTGTGTGGTTGTGGTTGTTTTTTAAAGTATTTTTTATTTTGAAAATATATTAAAATAATATATATTTTATTTTTTAAAAATTATTTCTAACGATCATATTATCAAAATATTTGAAAATACTAAAAAAAATATAAAGTTTTTCTTAAAATTGTTGCAGAGTTAAGAGCTCTCCTGAAGTGGGAAGTGGGAAGTGGGAATTTGGGCCTACCCTTGGTTCTGGTATGCGTTAAAAACTATAGGAGGTATACACAATGCTCTGGGATCCATGACTTTTTACAGGGTTTTTTTTGTTAGAAAAACACCAAATCCTTAAAAAATATTTTTGAGAAAAACATGTAAATAATTGTATTAAACATACCATTATTATCAGAGCAAAATATTTTGAAACCAGTTTACATGCAAAAGAAAAGGATCAAAACTGGTGATGACATCTCCATAGGCATGGATTCAAGCGGTTATATATGAATATATACTCGCAATTTCAAGTCTATCTAGAGCAACTAACTTGGTTGTCAAGAGATAGAGCATAAGAAGTAGACGAAGAGAAGAAGAAGGAAGAAGGAGAAGGAGCGATAAAAACACAGAGAAGGTGTGAGGGAAGAATTACCGAAAGAAAAGGAATTGGTTCGATATTATTGCATGCATGCATCTGTTGCAACAGACGCTATTATATATACAGAGGAGCCTAACAACCAACTCGTGATTTCTTTCCTTTCCACGTGACTCATAACAGAATTATAAACTCTATAAAACGCATCGTTTTAGACTTAATGACTTACTCTAAAACGCACCGTTCTATGAACTGTTTCCTTAATTTGAATTTCCCCCATGTGAACCCATTAGTTAGTTGCTGCCCTGTAACAATTGCCCCTCCTTCAAATGGACCTTGTCCTCAAGGTCGAATTGTGGAAATTGGAGGGCTAACTCGTCAGCAAACTCCCAGCTAGCTTCTGCAGGTGTAAGTCCCGCCCAATGAACGAGGAGTTGGGTGGCTGCTTGTAGATTCTTCTTGACCATCCGGCGATCCAAAATAGCATTTGGAAGGAGAAGAGGTTCAGAGGGCAGATCGGGCAATGTGGGGTGCACCTCCCGATTGCCCACCTTCTTCTTCAACAGTGACACATGAAACACATGGTGGATGGATGCAGAGATGGGTAACTTCAATTTATAAGCCACAGTACCAATTCTTGCTAAAACTTCGTATGGACAGTAGTTTTTTGAAGCTAGTTTTTGAGAATGTCTGTGGCCTAGAGTTTTCTGTCTGTATGGTTGCAGTTTGAGGTAGACTAAATCGCCAATAGCAAATTGTCTTTCACTTCTTGTTTATTTGTAAGTTGAATCATTCTATGCCTTGCATTCTGTAGGTTTTTCTTGACTGCATGTAGAATTTGTTCCCTTTTGCATAAGAAACTATCCACGACGTCGACATGTGAGTCTTTTGGGAAATAGGGAATGTGTAAAGGGGGAGGGTAACCGTAAAGGATTTCATATGGGGTGGATTTGGTGGTCGTATGGTAGTTGGTGTTGTACCACCATTCGGCTAGGGGAAGCCACTGAACCCACCGTGTTGGTGAAGTACCTGTCATGCAACGCAGGTAGTTTTCGAGACACTTATTGACCACCTCTGTTTGGCCATCTGATTGGGGGTGGTAGGCTGTTGAATAACATAACTTGATGCCTTGTCTAGCAAATAGCTCCTTCCAGAATAGACTAAGAAAGACAGTGTCCCTGTCACTAACAATGGTGGCTGGGAACCCATGCAATTTGTAGACATTGTCTAGAAACACTCGGGCTACAGAACAGGCAATATAGGGGTGTGGAATAGCTATGAAGTGTGCATATTTGCTAAATCTATCCACAACCACAAAGATGTATTGTCTAACATGCTTTTGTTGGCCCTTCCAATAAAACCCATTGGCCACCCTTTTTGCTGTAACAGTAGTGCCTGAATGGCCCCTTGTAGCTAAATCATGATATAGAGAAATGATTTGAGTTTGAAGAGGTCCATGTTGGCCTACCACAAGCTTACCTTTCCTGCATAGGAGCTGGTTGACCCAAGAGTAGTGAGGATGAGAGTTAGGCTGCAGGGTTAATTCCTGAATGAGAAGTTGTACATTCTTATCATTCTGCCAGGATTGTTTGATGGCTTCCAAAAGTGTAGTAGAATGAGAAGAGACTGTCATGGTACTGAGAGTTCCACAGGACACCCTTGAGAGGGCATCAACAACCACATTGTCCTTCCCTTTTTTGAACTCAATTTCATAGTCAAACCCAAGGAGTTTGACGAGCCACACATGTTGTGATGGGTAAGTCACCTTCTGTTCCAACAGATATTTGAGACTAAGATGATCAGTACGTATAAGAAAATGTCTGCCCCATAAGTAATGTTGCCATTTAGTAACTGCTAGTAGAATAGCAAGTAGTTCCCTTTCATATGTGGAAAGTGCTTATTGTTTAACCCCAAATGATTTACTAATGAATGCGATTGGGTGGCCTGCTTGCATGAGGACTGCCCCCATTCCTCTGCTGCTAGCATCTGTCTCGATGATGAACTGTTGAGTCAAGTCTGGCAACGCCAAGATTGGAGGTTGAGTCATCACATGTTTCAGTTGATTAAAGGCTGAAGTGGCTTCCTCATTCCATCTGTAAGCATCCTTCTTCAGCAGCTGGGTTAAAGGTTTACAAATGATACCATAACCCTTAACAAATCTCCTGTAGTATCTAGTGAGACCCAAAAAAACCCTTAGTTGTTTAATGTTGCATGGGAGAGGCCAATTCAAGATGGCCTTGATCTTATGGGGATCAGTCGACACCCCTGCTGCCGAAATGACATGGTCTAGATACTCAACTTGGGGGCTGCAAAAAACACATTTGCTGGCCTTGGCATACAGCAGGTTAGTCTGTAGAATTGTGAAGACAGTCCTAAGATGGCCTAGGTGCTCTGTCATGGAGTTACTGTAAATAAGAATGTCATAAAAAAACAAGAATAAACTGCCTCAGTTGGTCCCTAAATAAGTCGTTCATTAGACTTTGAAAGGTGGTAGGGGCGTTAGTCAAGCCAAAAGGCATGACCAAGAATTCATAGTGCCCATTGTGTGTCTTAAATGCAGTCTTATAGATGTCCTCAGGAGCCATTCGGATCTGGTGGTAACCAGAGCGGAGATCAATCTTAGAAAAAACTGAGGCACCCACCAATTCTTCTAGGAGTTCATCTATTAAAGGAATAGGGAACTTATCTTTGATTGTGAGCTGGTTTAATGCCTTGTAGTCAATGCATAATCTCCATGATCCGTCCTTCTTATTGACTAGGACGACTGGGGAAGAAAAAGTGTTATGGCTATGTTGAATGGTTCCTGAGCCCTGCATTTCTTTAACCATATGTTCTACCACATCCTTTTGTAGGTCGATAGGGTCGGAGATTGATTGGATTAGAGCCTTCCTTAAGAGGTATACTGTGATCATGGCTGCGAGGAGGAGGCAAGCCCTTCGGTTCTTCAAACAGCTCCTGGTATTCCGCCTGCAGATTGGTGAAAGCTGTATTTTCAGCAAGGCCAGGTTGTAACCCAGTGGATGTTGGATTTTTCTCCTGTTCCTGACTGTTAATAGAGCGTAGGCTGCACAGATTAATTTCAGAAACCAGACTAGCACTACATAACAAACCATTAAGTTGCTTTAGTCTGACAGTTTCCATGGTTACTGGATCATTTCCCTTGATAAAAACCTTTTGACCTTGCCATATAAATGCCATCCACATTTCTTCATAGTTGCATATAATGGTTTTTAATGTAGCCAGCCATTGAATGCCCAATATCATATCACAATTTTTAAGATCCATAGTAAATACATCAGTCACAAAATCAACTCCCTGGATGGATCATTGGAAGTTGTTACACACAAAAGTGCAAGCCATGATCCCATCATCAGCTACCTGCACTGTTAGAGCCTTAATGTTTGTAAGATTACAATGCAATCTGTCTGCTACGTGATTATTGATGAAATTGTGTGTACTGCCAGAATCTACCAAGATAACTAGAGGCTGTTTTTCGACCTTGCCTGTGACCCGCAATGTGTTAAGGCCAGTTACTCCTTCTAAGGCATTGAGGGATATATGAGGATGATAGGTGTCAGGGTCTAGGTCAATGGCTCCCTCGTCTTCACTACCCTCCCCATTCTCTTCCATAACACATAGGGAATACAATTTCTTGTTCTGGCATCTATGCCCTGGTATAAACTTCTCATCACACCAAAAACAAATGCCCTTAGCCCTCCTCTCATCCAAGTCCCTATTTCTTATGGGTCTAGTGGTTCTTTGGGTAATGTTGGGGTTGCAAGGTGGGGGGTTTGGTAAGAGACCTGCTTGTGGTGGTTTAAGGCTGGTACTTGGGAATCCAGTGGGGAAATTTTTGTTGTAGCTGGAAAGGGTAGCATGTTTGTTTGGGTAAGCAAAGGTGGTTGGGTGATAAGTCTGTTTGTTAGGATTAGAGCCATAACGTCTATGGGTGAAGGTGTTGTCCTGTAATCTAGCTAAAGTATATGCTTGTTTCAAGGACTTTGGCTCAAACATCTTGATCATATTCTTAACTTCTACATCCAGCCCTCCTATGAAGAATACCAAAGCATTTTTCTTAGAAATTTCAGATCGATTCCAGAGGATATCGAAATCCTTGATATAGGTTTCTAAGTCATTTTTCTGTTTAAGTTCAATGAGTTCCTCTAAAGGGTTTTTCTCTTCCCCAAACCTGCAGCATAAAGCCTCTACATATTCTGACCAAGATACTACCTGTCCTCTCAAGCTTCTTATGTAATTTTGATGCCAGCATAGGGCCATGCCATCTAGATAATAGGAAGCTAATTTAAGCTTGTCTTGCTCAACAGTTTCTTCCATATCAAAGTACTGGTTACACTTATAAATCCATTTAAGGACATCCTCTCCCTCAAAAATAGGAAACTCTCGTTTTGGTCTATGTAATTGATATTGAGGAGGAGTACCTTCGTTTATCCAGTTGAAACCAGCAAGGGAATCTCTTGTGGGAGGAAACAATTGAGAAGCCTTAGGTAAGCTGCACTCCCCTGAAGAAAGTTGGGTCTTCTGCAATGCTGTGTCTACCCGAGAAACAAGGGCATCCATAGCTTCTTTAAATTCTCTGAAGCGTGTATTAGCATCGGCCCTGGTATCATTAAGCTGTTGTTGGATGTGATCATATGCTTGGGGTTGCTCCAGATTGGTGGTTTCATCCACCCTTCTTGCATCTTGGGATCTCGTTTTAGGAGGCATTTTGAGTCTGAAGATGTAGCTCTGATACCACTTGGAGCAACTAACTTGGTTGTTAAGAGATAGAGCAGAAGAAGTAGACAAAGAGAAGAAGAAGGAAGAAGGAGAAGGAGCGGTAAAAACACAGAGAAGGTGTGAGGGAAGAATTACCGAAAGAAAAGGAATTGGTTCGATATTATTGCATGCATGCATCTGTTGCAACAGACGCTATTATATATACAGAGGAGCCTAACAACCAGCTCGTGATTTCTTTCCTTTCCACGTGACTCATAACAGAATTATAAACTCTATAAAACGCATCGTTTTGGACTTAATGACTTACTCTAAAACGCACCGTTCTATCAACTGTTCCCTTAATTTGAATTTCCCCCTGTGTAAACCCATTAGTTAGTTGCTGCCCTGTAACACTATCACCATGAGTTTTTAGTTCTACTACTGTTACCGTCCTGGGTTTTTGTTAGCAAACTTAGCATAAATAATAATAATAATAATTGTATGAACAAGGACATAAAATAAAAGTCGTTGGATCAGATTCTAACCATTAGTTCCCGTTTTTTAATTTGCATATGAACCTTGCCCAAATTATATATATCTAGATAGGTGTTGGTATTATATTGCGGGTTAGATCTATATATATTTTTTTAAAACATTAAATATAACTAATGTTTTTATAGTAAAAAAAATTAGTTGTGTGATAATTGACCTGATATGACCCGGTCAACTCGACGGGTTCAATCGATCAGTAAAAACATTTAAGAAAACATCTTTTATAAAAAAATATTAAAACAATAATATATTGGATCTACTTGAGTCAGCTTGAGTTAACCTTTCAAATCCGTGACCTGGATCATGAGACCATGAAAACCTCATATAAAACAAACCGAAATAAATTATGAAGTTTAATTTTCAATTAACCCAATGTTAAAGGATGAATCTTAAAAAAAAAACTAAAAAATGACTAAGTCAACTCAAGTTAATCTACTAAATCCACGATCCGGGTCATAAAACCAGGGTAACCCTATAGAAAGTAAATTCAAATAAATTATGAAGCCTAATTCTCAAACAATCCAAGGATGAAATTGAAAGAAAATTCAATTTTAAAAAAGAACATAAAAAACTCGAGTCAACTCAGATTAACTCATCAAACTCATACCCAAGTCATGATACCAAGATAACCTTATAGAAAGTAAATTAAAAAAAATAATCAAAGTCAACACGGGTTAACCTACTAAGCTTGTGATCCGAGTCATGAGACTAAAATAACCAAATAGAAAGCAAATCGAATAAATTATTAAGCCTAATTCTCAATAAATCCAATTGTTGAATGATGAAATTAGAAAAAAAAATCAATCTAAAAAAGGACACAATAAAACAACCTGAGTCTACTTAAATTAATTCGCAAAACTCATGATCCAAGTCATAAGATAATGATAGATAACCTTATAAAAAAAATCAAAGCAAATGACCAAGCTTAATTTCTAATCAATCGAATGTTGAGGATGTTGAAAAATAAAACTAAAAAAATACCAATTAAAAAAAAACAAAAAAATTTCAAGTCAACTAAGCTAACTCGTCAAACCCATAACATGAATTATGAAACTAAGATAATAATATAAAAAGCAAACCACAATAAATTATAAAACTTAATCTTCAATAAATAAAATATCAAAAATGACATAAGAAAAAAAATTAAAAAAATTATTATTATAATTACAATGAATAGTAATTTATAATATATTATAAAGTGAAAACACCACCTCTTTAAGTTTTTTTTTTTTAATGTTAATGTTAAATGGCTGATTTGACATCTTTATTAGCCATTTCCATGTAGAATTCTTTTTTTTTTTTCTGTCTATTTTGTTTTCATCGATCGAGGAGCATTAACCACCCAAATAAATCTTTTGTTTTAAATTTAATCTCTATATAATGTGGCTTGTATCGATGAGAAGCACCCCACCAACAAAGATCTTTCAACTCCACATGGCATAAGAGTAGCCTATATTTTCTTGGAAAAAATCGACATGGAAATCCACATCCTATCCAGTAA
>Ga0307515_10010036_pt1 | contig 18221 bp, 6 predicted proteins | sample 17_EM_MG_FD_194513 | JGI IMG/M metagenome (GOLD analysis project Ga0307515, IMG submission 194513) | Populus trichocarpa ectomycorrhiza microbial communities from riparian zone in the Pacific Northwest, United States - 17_EM | ecosystem: Host-associated > Plants > Roots > Unclassified | place... | reverse complement strand
AGCTTTATTATATATACTATTAGTATTTTCTATAATTTTATAACATCTTTAATACGTCTAAATTTGCCTTCTACTATATTTTAGTTCTTATTATACTTTATCTAAAGCACTAAGGTAATTTAGCTTGCTTATTATACTATATATACTACTTCTATATATAGTTATCTATCTTCTTTCTTCCTTAAATTTTTTAAATATCTTTTAGGCGGTTTACTAATTTCTACTATTTCCAGTTATTATTCTTTAGTTATTATAGTATCGCGTTTTTCTATATAATATCTACCCTTTAAATATTACGGCACTGGCAGAAAATGGCAGAACTTCGCACCAGCAAGTTGCTACAGATTGCCGTATATTGCGGTCACGTGACGCAAAGATCTTATAAAACATTAAGCGGCGCTGCTCTTCTTTTCCTTTCCTTCCCTAGCTTTAGATTCTCGTTTATAGACGATCTAATCGTATAGGCATGCGCGTCCCTCTTACCGTGCTTATGCCTCAATTGACTAAGTCGCTAATATTAAGCCTACTATAATCCTTTTATGTCGCGTAAGGTTTCTAACTATATTATATATATTAGTTCTAGGGTAGAATATACTATAGGCTTAATTAGGAGTAGTTATTTCTTTATTAAATAATTAGTAGACATGTTCTCCTATTGTAGCGGCTTTTAGAAAGTATTTTTAAGAGGACGTTATATTATAAATATCTATATAATTGCCTATATAAATGCCTATACAATTAATTAATTAAACGCCTTTATAAATAACTCTATATAGGCTTTATAATTATTTATATAGGCAATTATATAGATATTTATAATTAATTGCTAGTATAAACGTGCACGTCTATATACCTACACGTCTGCATAAGGCTCTACACGAAGCTCTACACAACGCTCTTACGAAGCTCTACACGACGCTCTTACGAAGCCCTACACGACGGTCCTACAAAGCTCTACACAAAGCTCTACACAAAGCTCTACACAAAGCTCTACACAAAGCTCTACATAAAGCTTTGTAGAAGCTCTACACAAAGCTCTACACGAAGCTCTACACGAAGCTCTATATAATGCTCTATTAAAGCTCTATATAAGGCTCTACCTAAAGATTACCCCCTTCTGCGAAGCAAATCTATACCTACTAGCAGTCCTTAATTATTATTTAAAGCTAGCTTATTAGTCTAGGTACTCTAGCTGCAGTAAGAAGAGGGCGGTAGTAGTTGTGGGAGGGATACGGCTGATACGACCTAGGGTCGTCGGGCGCGATAATGAGATAACGAATTGGAATCGGGCAAATCGGGCAACGTAGCCTTCTTCGCCAGGTTTGATTTAGTAATTCTGGCTATCAGGAATAGCTTAGGGAGCTATGGAAGTTGAGACAATTTGGCTCAAAGTAGGTGTATATAGGCCTAAATACCCCGCGCGGGACTAACAAAAATCCGAACCGTGTACCAGACCTTCTAACGAAGGTCTTGCCAAAAGCGGCTAGCGGCTTGGCAAGTAAGCCTTGGCAAGTAGGTCTGGGAACGAGACAACTGCATCGCGCGATCTTCTCTTCGCGGGCCAACACCGTGACACTAGTTCTATGCTCTAATCCCGTTCTGAATCCTCGAACCGCTGCCGACCAAGATCTGTTTTCTGCAGAGTATGTTCCCCGGTGAACACGGAGCTCAGAAGACCAACGATACCAAACCCAGTCATTGCGTAGAATATGGCCTGCATAGCCGTCAAGTAAGCGTTCAGCACAGGATTCAAGACTTCACGAGCCACGTCCAGCGTTCTCAAGTGCGGTATAAAGCCAATCGCCTCGCTTCCATCTCTCAGGATAGCCAGGGAGCCTGGGAGGTCTTGAATGTCTGCGATAGCCGAGGCGAAAACGTTATTAAATAGCGTTGAGCCGACCGCCAGCCCGACTAAGCCGCCTAGTAAGCGAAATGTTGCTAGTAGGCCGATTGCGAGGCCTGTGTCATCGACGCTAGGTACGCTTGCTTGCATCGGAAGATGGAGGAGACGCATCAAGGCGCCGATACCCGCGCTCCAGATGGTAGGAAGACCTAGGCGCATAGATCGAGAGGAGTTCGGGTCTAACAAGACAAGAAGGCCTGTCCCCAACGTCAATTCGACCCAGAAGAGTCGGATGGTCCACACGTATCCCTTTCCGACAACACCCACAATGATCACTCCACCAACAGCTGCTATGACGCTGACTATGCTGGTGGGAAGCAGCGATACTGCCGATCCGATGACAGTCTCGAGCTCAACTGCCTGGAAGAAGACGGGTAGGTATTGCAGCACCGTAAAGAGCATTGCTCCGTGCATGAAGTTGCCCAACAATGTCCACCTTGCCGTGTGCGAGTAAAAGAGTCGGTGAGGAATGATCGGAGCCTCAGGCCTAGCTTCGTAGAAGCCGAGAACCACCAAAAGTGCGATGCCTATTACTAGTAAAACAATGGTTTGCCATGATCCCCACGGGTACAACGCACCAGCCCAGCTGAGTGGTACGACAAACACCGTAATTCCGGCCAGAGAGAGAAAGATACCCCCCCAATCGAGGCGCTTCATGCTAGCTATGAAGGGTGTATCGATTGGACGCGTCCGGAGAAAGAAGAGTACGAGGGGGAAAGCGACGCTTAGCAAGGGCAGATTAATCCAACCGATCCATCGCCAGGAAACGAAGGAACTGAACAGCGCGCCCATAGTTGGCCCGAGGATGGTACCAACAGCAATCGGTAAAGCCATTAACCCGAGATATAATGAGCGCTCTTGCAGCGTAGTGATATCTGCTACAATGATCTCGCCGAGAAGGTCAAGGCCCCCACCCCCCAGGCCCTGAAGCACACGGCCCGCTATGATCGTGGTCATGTTCTGAGCGAGAGAAAAAGCGAGCGAACCGACGGCAAAGAGCAGGAAGGCGAAATAGAGCGGAGGCTTGCGGCCGAAGGTATCCGAAATGGTTGTGTACAAAGGCTGAGTGATGACCACGCATAACAGGTACGAAATATTCGCCCAAAAGGACTCCAGGGCGGTTCCATTGAGTTGTTTTGCTATGGACTGTGATGGTATTAACATGCAAAGAGAGAGATCATGACGAGATAAAGCTCACGGGAAGAGTGACTGCAAGACTAGTAGCGTCAAGAGAGAAAACCAGGGCATTGATATTAAGGCCTAGGAAGCCGAGGTAAAATGCCAGTGGCTTTGTCGCGGTCGTCCTCCTATCGTCTCCTTCAATCGCTGGCGTCTCATCGTTCTCGTGCTTGCTGCTCTCCATCTGTTGAAGAGGTAGCGATCGCTCAACTTCCGCGGTCGAGTCTGCCGCCATGATCCTCAAGAATCAATTCACGCAGATACCCCGCGAAATCCAGGAAAGTAAATGAGGGAAAGCTGTAGGAGGAAGGTCAAGAACGTTGAACCCTCAACACCATGCAGGAACATGCGAGTGATCGGTGGCGCGGGTTCCGTACTCCGAATCGGAAAGTCCGATTTTCGCCCCCGGGCCGGACCGTGCCACTCGGTCGGAAGCCATTTCACACCAAAACTCACCTAAAACACTTTAACGTAGTCTGCGGGCAAGTGGACCATGCGGGCATGTGGACCACCCCACCAAACCACCGAGGGCAAATAATACAAATTGCTCAACAACGAATAGTTGTATTTGATATAGCTATCTGCTAGCTAGTTGCCTGCCGTCTAGGGCACGTACGCGCCGTGCGTTCTATTGAAGTGCATATGCTGCACTTGCGTGGTGCTCGTTGCGGTCGCTCGGCCGCTGCCTCTGCTGCCCCCTCTGCCGCCCCCTCTCGGGCAGCTTAGGCACGAGAGGCCCCTTCTGCTCCTAATAAAACACCCCCCTTAGCTACATACTTGCGCTTCTTTGCCCTCTTTATTTTCTAGCGCTAATTTTCTATATATCCCTTAACCCGCTGATTTGGGCGCAGTGTTATCGATAAGGCCTGGCCAATAGGAGGCCCTTGTTTAAATCTCCATGATGAGAACTACACACGACGTAAGGCTATTTAAATTGCTCTATATAGCTATATAGACCTAGTCCTTAGAGTTAAGCCGTGCTAGATGTTCACTCTAACAAAGCCCCTTCGTACAGAACGGAATCCTATAGACTGTATAACCAAACTGCGTCCTTAGCGGCCTTATACGACGCTTCCAGCCACGACTATCCTCTCTTGCCTTCCTTATGGTATTAATAGATAGATCCGCAAGTGCTTTTTGTTACCCTCGGCGTGGTATAGCTGTAGGGCGCCTTCCTGCTACGCAGGTGGCGCAGCTAGGCTGGTTCTTAAATATTCTTTTAAGTCTATACTCCTTTACCGGCTGCTATACTATATCTATTACTCCTTTTATATTTACTAAGGCTGGCTGCTTATAAATACAAATAGAGGAGTAGAGGAGGGTATCTTATAGGTTACGGCGGAATTAAGTATATAAATTTATACGTAGTGTTCGTATACCTACTATTCTATAGGTAGAGAGCTAGTAATAGTTACCAACTATTATATCTAATAGAAAAGAGAATAGAGGCTTCCACGTCTTCCTATAAGTCCTCTTGGTGTTATAATAAGACCTTAATTAGTTAGTAATGTTAACGCCATATATAAATAGGTTATATTTGTTAATAAAGTCTAGAATATCTAGCTAAGCTTTAGGATTATTTTTAAATATCTTAATGGTCTGCCTATAGCCTAATACTATTATAGCAGGCCATTTATAATACTTAGCTAAGTAGTTTTAACCTAGCGATGTATAACATTAGTAACTCTATAATATAGTATTAAGGTAACCTACTTACTATTATAGACTATAGATATAAAAAGAATAATTATAGCGTCCTTTTAGGCAAACTCTATTACCTTATAGCTCTTAGATAATTCTCTATAGAGTATACCCCACGGAAACTGCTTATTATGGCTTAATTTAAGGTCTGAGAGCGGTGCTAAGATATATTCTATAGGCACCTTCTATTTGGCCTTAGTTGTCCTCTTTTATAAGCCTATATCCTGCTTAAAAGCCGTCAGGAAAACGGGAGAGTGGTAGGGGCTAGCTAGGGGCTGGCCCGGGGCTGGCCCGGGGTCATTTTAGCTGGATCCGCTGATCTGCTCATGTACACTTCTTTACGCTAGCCCCGGGCCCCATTAGCAACATTAGCAACATTAGCAACATTAGCAATATTAGCAATATTAGTAATATTAATAATATTAACCCCAAAAATTATAATATATCTTTTTACTATAATAGTTATAATATTTTCTATAACTGCAATATTTATATAAAAATAGTAATAAAATTTAAAATTTAAAATTTGGGTATTAAGCAATTAATTAAAATAAGTGGGAAGCCTTTTGCAGAGGCTCCAAATCGTCAATTGGCGATATTCCTAACGATCCACCGGCCGTGTACTGATTTCCTAACTAGGCCTAGCACCCGCCTACCCGCCTGCCTGCCTACCTGCCTACCTACCTGCTTGCTTACCTGCCTGCCTACCTACCTGCTTGCTTACCTGCCTGCCTACTTGCCTACCTACCTGCCTACCTACCTGCCTGCCTACCTGCCTGCCTATACCTACCTATCTGTACCTACCTGTCTGTGCCTACCTGTGTATGCCTACCTGTCTGTGCCTACCTGTGTATGCCTACCTGTCTGTGCCTACCGTCTATATCTGTCTATGGTATCTAATTCAATTTGATTCGCTAGCGGGCTGATATCGAGGCTCTGGTTCGATTCGATCGATCGATTAAGTCGTTCGTGGTGTTGCTGACTGGTTGTTCGAACGATCGTCGTCTGGTTCTGGCGACGGTCGTCTGGTCCTGATGACGGTCGTCCTGATGACAGTCGTCTAGTTCTGGCGACGGTCGTCTGGTCCTGATGACGGTCGTCCTGATGACGGTCGTCTAGTTCTGGCGACGGTCGTCTAATTCTGGCGACGGTCGTCTGGTTCTGGCGACGGTCGTCTGGTCCTGACGACGGTTGTCTGGTCCTGACGACGGTCGTCTGGTCCTGATGACGGTCGTCCTGATGACAGTCATCTAGTTCTGGCGACGGTCGTCTGGTTCTGGCCACAGTCATCTACTAGCTGCCGTTGTAGTGCCTCCCTAGGTAGAGAGGATGGAAGGAAGGGTAAAAAAAATAAGTGGTATTTAGGTGTACAAGGGGTATGTAAAGACACGTAGAGGCTACCGGGAATATAGTGGGGACCCGATAGCACTGTGGGCCGCTGTCAGGACGATTGAGATAACCAGGAAAATTAAAGTCCTACTAGGAGCCTGCTAGGAAGCCTGCTAGGAGCCTATTAGGAGGCCTTTAGGATTTTAATACCCTAATAGCAATAAACGCAATAATAGTAATAATGTTTATTTTATAGCCATAAGCTAGCATAATGCTAGCGTATAGCTCTAGGGCCTAGCTAATATGGCAGAAAGCTGGCGTAGAGCTCTAGGGGGTCAGCTAATATGGCGGAGAGCTAGCCCCGGGCCCCAAAACCACTTTTAGCGAAACTAAATTTCGTGCGCCACCCCCCGTTTTCCTGACGTTAGAATATTTTATAATAACTAAGGCCCTTACAGCCTGGTAGGTACGCTAAGTAAAGGTTTTATCCTAGTTTAACTTCCTAATTATATATAGGCCAGGTACTACTAACTACGCGGATACTCTTATAAGGCGTAAATAGGACCTAGATAACTAGGCAGCTGTAAAGATCTTATTATAGACTTAGACGCTACTACGACTAAAATGCCTTAACCCCTAAATATGGGCAGAACCAAATACGGACCCCCTAGGCGCCGAGATGTATCCTATTAACTCTATAGAACTTAACCTTATTAATAAACTACTATAAGTAAACCGTACGGCCCCTTCTCTATAGGAGTACCGTAAAAAGGCAAAAAACGTTACTAGCATATAGTCTCTTAAAGATGGACTACTTAAGCACTAGGAATGGCTAGTAGTAGTAGAGAAATAGAACTTACGGACTCGGCTTATTGCTAAAGCATATACCTAGGTCTCTATAGCCTACCCTAAAAAAATAAGACCTATAGAATTATTGGCGACCGCTACTACTAGCCTAAAATAGTTATAGATATTGACCGTTATGTACGGAACTGTAACAACTACTATAGGTCTATAATTCCACGAGATAAAACCCTAGGACTATTAAAGCCACTCCCGATACTAGAACGCCCCTAATAGTATATCTTTATAGACTTTTACAAGCTACCTATAGACCATAACGGATATAATGCGGTTATAATTCTAGTTGACCGCTTTAGCAAGCGCCTGTTTTTAATCCCTTATTATAAGGATATTAATGCTAAAAAGGTGGCCTAACTATATATCCATTATATCTACTAGATTTATAGCCTACTAAATACTACCGTATCCAATTATAGGCTGTAGTTTATATCGGCCTTTTAGAATAAGCTTACCCAGATCCTTAGTATTAAGTTAAAGCTTTTTATAGTATATAACCCGCAAATAGACGGTTAGACGGAGATTGTAAACCAATACTTAGACTAGAGACTTCGGCCCTTTATTAACTACTTCTAGGACAACTAGGGCAAACTACTACCCCTAATAGACTACGCCCAGGCGACCCTACCCCATAACTCTACGGGATTTGCACCTATTTAGCTAGAAATGGGATACTTATCTTATATAAGCTTTGACTAGGAAAGAACGGAAGGGCTATAGACTATATATATAAAAAACTATCTTATAAGGAAGCCTAGCAGTACGCTAAACGCTTAGAAGAAGTATGGATAGTAGCTTATAAGAACCTAGAAAATACCTAAAAATTAATGGAATAGTAGGCAAATAAGTATAGGCGCGAGCCCGACTTTACCGTAGGCGATATAGTTTGGGTTATAATAAAGAACTAAAAGATAGAACGGCCTAGCCGTAAGCTAGACTATAAAATAGCAGGACTGTATAAAATCCTTAATAAAATAGGCAACTTATATAAGGTTAAGCTCCCAAACTTAATTAAAGTCCACCCTATCTTTTTACTAGATAAGCTATGGAAAGCTATAAATAACCCGCTACCCGGACAAAAGAATAAGCCCCTACTACCGATTTAAGTTAATAGCGATAATAAATGGGAAGTTAATAAAATACTAGCCTATAAATTAGTATAAGGGACGCTACAATACCGTGTCTAATAGAAAGGCTACGATTTAGACCTAACCTAGTACCCCGCCTGGAACTTTATAGGCTGCCCCTAGAAGCTTAAAGAGTTCTATAACTAATACCCTAATAAGCCCAGACCTTTAAAGTACCTAGATAAGTAAATAGAGTGCTAGTATAGCGAAGAAAATAAGCTGCCTGTTACGGACGCTTTAAGTACAATGTTATAACTACTTGGAGAGGAGTTGGAAGAAGCTAGTTAGTTAATATAAGCACGGTCTAGTATGGAGCCAGTAGAACCATGTGATGAGGAATAGTAAGCAAGTCACATAACGTGCTATGTAAGGAATGTGGAGAATGAACGGAACGTACGTACCTTATGTACCTTACGTATATTACGTATAAGAAGGATTTTATAGGAGTACGGTTGTGTATTTAAGGACCCTTAGTCCCTACCTAGATAGTTCCTTCCTTATAGTAATTCTTAGAATATAATTGGAGTTAATCTGTTGGGTAACTACTCTACTAGTTGTTATTACGTTGTTGATTTTACGCATTACCTATATACCTAGCCCAATAATAGGACCTATTGTAGTACTTGCTATAAGGTTCCGTTATACAATTACTACCTAGTTATAGTATTGAAAGTTGAACAATATGCCACTAAAAGTAGCCACCACGACGCTATTAACGGCGGCAACTACTTTAAGGTTAGGAGGTGACACTAGTATAGCAGATACTGACTTATAATAACTTGTAACAGTTAGATAACTATAGGAAATAGTTAACTAGTTAATAGAAAATAATACGGTACTTAAATAAAGGGTTAATAGGATAGGAGCAGTAAAGGTTAAGTTACTATCGATTAAGAGATTCTTAGGAGAGAGATTAAAGCTTAAAGGATTCTTTATATAAATGCACTTTAAGGTTGTATAAGAGGGAGCAAAGCTGGCAATACCTATAGATTAAATAGCGTATATAGGATTGTTCTTATTAGGAAGAGTACTTAAATAGTTTAAGCCTTATCTTATAGAGATATAAGTAAATGGAATAATAACGACGAACTAAGAAGTACGGTTTATGTTTTTAAGCTAGAATGGATTTGTAGAGCGACTTATATAGATATTTAGAGACCTAGAGGCAACAATTACGGCGGAAAGAAAGCTTTAAGACATTACGCAATAAACCTTAGCTATTAAATATATAATGTAGTTCCAAACGCTAGCAATATAAGTTAAGTGGAATAATAAGGCGCTTATAGCATAGTATAAATAGGGACTTAAGGCTAAAGTTTAGGACGTAATTATTCTAATGGAAGATGTGGATACCCTAAGGGAACTAATAGATTAAGTAATAAAGATCGATAATAGGATCTACTAAAGGGAATAGACTAAGAGAGGTTAGAATAGAGTTTTATAGTTATATAAGGCGCAGAGTACGCATTAACTAAAGCTAAGTTAGAAACTATGGTATGGCGTAGAGCTAATAGACTTAAGCGGTACTAAAGAAGCCTATAAAAGATGGAGTAAGATACTATAGAAACCAAGAGGATAAGGATTAGGAGATTAAAGGTCTAAGAAGTAAAGGCTAAATTAGGGATTTTAGTAGCAGAAGATATTTAGGCGGACTCTATAATAAGAAAGATGGTTTAAAGAGGGAGCTTATATAAATTGCGGAAAACAGGGTTATTTTGCTAGAGATTGTAAAGATAGTTAGAGTTACTATATAATAAAGGGAACTGGACTAGCAGACGGTATATATATATAGAGGGACGATAATGCACTGCGAGGAATAAAGGATTGTTTAATTAACTATTTTATGTTTTATTATAATAACGCGTGCCAAATTTATAAAGACGCTAAATATGGCGTAAGCTATTGGCTATAGGAACCTAGTTTAGAGAAACTAAGAGCTATCTAAGACTATAAAGAGTAAGATAGGCTTTATAAATGCGATGAAGATCTAATAGCAACTTTTAGTATAGTGTTAATAAGGCAGTATTTAGAAAGGGACTTTGGGAAAAATCTATTTAGCGATGTTAAGAAAGAAGATCTTAAAATATTAGTATTAGAAGTAGAGACTGAGACCGCTATAGAGCAAGGTTTAGTAACGGGTATTATAATACCGTTGGATACGGCATCTATTGCTTTATAAAACGGCAGGAGTAGTATCTAAAAGAGATTAAGTAAGTAGACGACTGCTAGTGCTAGCTTACCACTTAATAAAGGTAAAAGGCTAAAGGCTTAAGATTCTTAAGACGAGATGAGAGAGATTTAAGATTCTATAGATAGGATAAGGATAGCTTAAGGACCTATAATGGACGAAAACCGATAGAGTAGGGTAGTAGCTTAGTTTAAAGATATACAAATAAGCTTGGGATAGAGTTTCCTATAGGCATTAAACTCTTAAGACGAAATAGATAAGATTTAAGATTCTTAAGATAAGATGAGAATATCACGGACGCCTAGTTAGACTAAGGCGGGAGCTAAGCTTAAGTTAGAAGTAAGCTTAGGATTAAAGAATCTAAGGGACTAAGAATTTGGAGTATGAATAAGGACACCTATAGGTAAGAGGTAAGGAGCTTCTTTATAGACTAGAGAATCTGTAATATAGGCAGCAGTTAGACTAGGAGATAGGCATATAGACCTAGAGGACTTATTAGTTAAATATAGTGTTTAGCCTAAAGATTGAAAAGTTAATACTAAGATTAAGAAGTATAAAGACTTTAAGGATCTACTTATAAGACGCGAAAGAAAAGAAACTATAGAGGAATTTAGAGCGAGAATTACCTTATAGTAAGAGTAGAAACTAGATAAGAGATTTAGTCTATTAGGTTATATAAGGGACAGAGCGCTAGTATAAAGAATTACTAATAGGCTAAGAGTAGGTATACTAAGAGCTAAGTGGCTTACCGAACTGGAATAAGAAGAGGATTTAGGAATCCTAACTAGATTCGAAGAATGATATATAAAAGGCTATTATAATGTAGTAATAAGAAGATACTTCCTTATAGATAGAGCGTATATACTTAAGTAGCTATACTAAAAGTAGTATAGGCAGCGATATAATGATAAGTAGGAAGATTTCTATATGTGGTTAGATAAAAAAGTTATCTAAGACCACCCGATTACGGAAAAGGCTATAACTTATATTAAAGGGGCCTTAATTATAACGTTAAAGGATCTAGAGGAGTAATTAGAGGACTAAAGAAGTAAAAGATGAATTTTAGTACCTGTAAATAAAGTTGCAACGCTTAGATTAACATAAGAAAGGTTTAAACTTAAGGATAAAGATAAGCTAAGAGTTAACCTAAGACACTAAGTATATTATATACTATTATAGATAGTATACGTGGATGATATGTGTAATATATATAAAGCACCTAAAAATAAAAATTGGAAGTATCTAATAAGGATATATTAGATGACGGATAAGGCGAAATATTAAAACGCTAAGTATATATATAGTTAGCACTTAGTAGAAGTTTAAGAATAAGGGGACTTAATACTTTAACCAGGAAGATTCCTTACGAAAGAATACCTAGATAGATAATAGTAGTGGGAATGTCTAGAGAATACCTATCTATAGTATATTAAAGATAAAAAGTAAACTAAGTATTGGCCTAAGTTAGACTAAGTATAAATAGAATCTAGTAGCTATTAGTTGGGAAAAGTAGAGGCCTATAGGACTAGAGGGAGCTAGTGGTAAAGCCTTAGACCCTTAAAGGAATTTAAGGAAGATACCTAAATTTATAAGTTAAATGGTAAGATTAACAGTTCGAAGTACTAATAGATAGTAGAGTAATAAGGAACTATATTTTACTAGTAGTAGTTAAAAAAATAGGACTACCATATAGGAGAAAGGAGTACCTATATTTATTAGTAACAATTTTAAGAGATCTAATAGCCTATAGAGATAGTATTATTAATCTCGAAATAGGACCTATTTAGTTAACTATTAAAGGAAGATAAATTTGGATGTCTTTTAATATCTTACTGTTAGGGAAGGACAAGGCGATACTAGGGATGCCTTAGTTATAGGAGTATAATTTAAAGATTAATTGGGTTATAGGTTAAGTTAATATTAGGGATACTTAACGTCATAAGATGCGATAATAAGCTAAGTTAGTATAGTACTAAGTAGGAGCGACCTATAAAGAAATAGAAAAAGGGCTAAGCTATATACTAAAGAGATACTATAAGTATGGTAAGAGACTATAGTTACTAGAGAGTAAAAAGCTATTAGAGTATATAGTATGGGACTATAAGATAGAATTGGAACTAGGAATAAGTTTAAGGTTTTTTCTAATCTATAAGCTTACCGAAGAAGAAGGTAGAGTATTAAAAGAGTTTATTTAGGAGAACTTATAAAAGGGATATATTAGACTATTATAATTATTAGCAGGTTATCTAGTACTGTTTGTACTAAAGAAGAACGGTAAGCTAAGACTGTGTATTAACTATAGACAGTTAAATAGTATTACTAGAAAGGATAGGTATCCTTTACCCTTAATTAGCGAAATCTAAGATAGGATAAGTAATGCGTAAATCTTTATAAAGATAAATCTGAGATAGGTATACCATTAGATTAGAATTAAGAAAGGCAACAAATAGAAGGCAGCCTTTAGGTTAAAGGAAGGACTATATAAACTATTAGTTATGCAATTTAGGCTTATAAACGCACTAGTAATATTCTAGAAGCGAATTAATAATATATTAGGAGAATACTTGGATGAATTTGTTATAGTATACCTCGACAATATTATTATCTACTTAATAACTAAGGAAGAATATAGGGAATACGTTAAATGGGTTTTAAAGAGACTATAAGAAGAATAGATGCTAGTAGTAATTAAGAAATGCGAGTTCTTTACTAGAAAGATAGATTTTATTAGATTTATTATTAAACTAGGCTAACTTAGTATAAATCTAAAGAAGATTAAGGCTATAGTAAATTAGTAAGAACTAGAGAACGTTACGCAGTTAAGATTATTTTTAGGGTTTTGTAATTACTGTAGAAGGTTTATAGCGTAATGGTTAAAGGATATTAAGCTATTTACGCGGTTAATAAAGAAAGGAGAACTATAGGTATAGGGAAAGGAATAATAAGAACTGTTTAAGAAAGTTAAAGAGTTATTTACCTAAGAGCCAGTTCTTAAGATCTATTAACTAGGATTAGAGACGGTTATTAAGATAGATATATTAGATTTTGTACTAGGGGTATACTTTATATAAAAGTATCTAGATGGATGGTACCTAGTGGCATATTATAGTTGAAAGATAATACTACTAAAGTTAAACTATAACATCTATAATAAGGAGTTGTTAGGTATAGTTATAGTATTAAAGGAATAGAGAGTATTCTTATAAGGTATAGAAAAACTATTTGTGGTTAAAATAGATTATAAGAACCTAATAGGATTTCTAATAATAAAGGAACTTAACCGAAGATAGGTTAGATGGGTAGAGATACTTATAGAATACCATTTTAAGATTTAGTATACTAAGGGTATAGATAACATAAGGGTAGACGCTCTAAGTTAAAAAGCTAAACTATAAAATAACGAGAAGCTATTAGGGGCTTTATTATAAAAAAATATAGATAAATTAATTAGGTATAATTATCTAAAAATTATAGTAACCTAGGAAGAGTTAGAGAAAGTTTATAAGTTATTAGAAAGCTTTTGGGTATAAAGAATTTTAGAAGTATAACTAGAAGATCTATAGTTGGATATATATAGAAACCGAGAAGCGAAGTATATCCTAAAGAGCATAGTAGAGCAATTTATAGAAGAATTCTATAAAGGATTAACTTAAGAACATAATAGAGCTATAGGCTTAGTGTTAAGACTCTAGGAGGAGTATATTATTGATAGAATCTAGAGGATAGCTAGAAAGGTTACTAGAGAGTATTTAGATTGTTAAAGGAATAAACTAATAAGGTATAAGCTATATAGAGGGCTATAACCTATTAAAATACTAAAGAGACTATGGGAGGTTATATTATGGGACTTTATTATTAAGTTGCTAAAATTAAGAGATTCTATTACTGGACGAGATCATAATGCGATCTTAGTAATAGTAGATAAGCTTATAAAGTGGGGATACTTTATAGCGTGTATAGAAGAAATATTAGCGGAAGATGTCGCTAGAATCTATATTAAGGAAGTATTTATAAGACACGGAGTACTAAGCAAGATTATATTGGATAGAGATTTAAGATTTATAGTAGTATTCTAGGAGGTATTCTTAGCGGAGTAAGGAGTTTAAGTAGCAACTTCTACTGTATATTATCCGCAGATAGATAGTTAAACGGAAAGATTAAACCAGACACTAGAACAGTATTTAAGATACTATATTAATTACGTATAGAATAATTGGGTATTACTGTTACTAGTTATATAGTTTATATATAATATAACACTATAAGAAGGAATGGGTACGTTACTATTTAAGGCAAATTATGGATATGAGCTAAGAATATTACTATCGCTATAATAAGTAAAGAAGATAAGTAGTATAGCTAAGCAAAGGATGGAGATATTAATAAATCTTTATAAGAACCTTATGGAAATAGCTAAGGTAGTATAGTAAAGAATAAAGAAATACTACGATGCTAAGAGATCTGAGGGACTAGATCTTAAGGAGGGAGATAGAGTATGGCTACTATATAAAAATTTTAAGAGTTAATAACTAAGTAAGAAGTTGGACTATATTAGACTAGGACCTTTTAAAATTAGTTAAAGGATTTTACCGGTTATATTTAAGTTAAACCTACTAGCTAAGATAAAAATTTACCCTATATAATATATCGCAATACTAGAGCTAGTATATGGGAATATTAAGCTACTGGTCTATAAAGTAGACATATATAGAGGATAAGAAGAGGATAAATGGCAAGTTTTAAAGATTGTTAGTTATAAGGATATTAACGATAAAATATAGTATAAGGTTAAGTAGATAGGCTATAATAAGACTACCTGGGAACTACTAGAGAATTTAAAGAACGCTATAGGAAAGGTATAGGAGTATTAAAAGAGAATAGGTTAGGTAATATTAAAGAAGGATTACTAAAGAATAAGTTACCTAAAGGGGACCTAAGAAGAGCGATTGCTGAACTACTTAGAGTTATTTCCTTTACTGTTGGAAGAGAATCTGTTTTTTTATTACTAAGTTCCTGTAGACCTTATTCTATAAGCTTTTATTCCTTAAAATAAACCTTCTTACGAACTTTCTTAAGACGGAGGAGATGAGTAGATATAGTAATATGGGCCTTTAGAGCCTTCTGCTCTATATCTTAGAAACGTTCTAACTTAGTAAGGGCTTAAGTTAGCTTACTATCTAGATAAGTAGCGGTAGATTAAATATGAGACCCTATAATAAATTACTTAGGGAACTTAAAGACTAGTAAGAGTTATAGAACGCGTATACTTAGCGTTAGTAAAAGAGCGAACGTCGCAGGATAAACAAATATTTACTTTAGTACACTCTAAATAAGAGGAGGGTTGCTAAGACGAAGGACTCGCTAGCGTAATATAAACTAACCCCTCTTTCGTATAATGAGAACACGGAGATAGCATAATTTTACCTAGTAATAGTATTGTAGTAATAGTACGGGCGCGTTATTGCGCGTGTGAAGAAGAAGAGGCTTTAGGTATTATAAGTAATAATATTAACTAAATTAATTAGACGGATATTATACCTCTAGTAAACGACTTAGAGATATTAGGAATCTTTAAGGATAAAGATAAGGAGGAGGGAGATGGTGTTACGGACGCTTTAAGTACGATATTATAACTACTTAGAGAGGAGTTAGAAGAAGCTAGTTAGTTAATATAAGCACGGTCTAGTATGGAGCTAGTGGAACTATGTGATAAGGAATAGTAAGTAAGTTATATAACGTGCTATGTAAGGAACGTGGAGAATAAACGGAACGTACGTACCTTACGTACCTTACGTATATTATGTATAAGAAGGATTTTATAGGAGTACGGTTGTGTATTTAAGGACCCTTAGTCCCTACCTAGATAGTTCCTTCCTTATAGTAATTCTTAGAATATAATTGGAGTTAATCTATTGGGCAACCACTCCACCAGTTGTTATTACGTTGTTGACCTTATACATTACCTATACACCTAGCCCAATAATAGGACCCATTGTAGTACTTGCTATAAGGTTCCGTTATACTGCCTATTAAGTATAAGGATAAGAATACCCTATAAATATAATACGGATATATAAAGCCTAAGGGCAGGCTTTTTTAGAGGGGGGGGGGAATGTTACGGCGCTGGTGGAAAACGGTAGATTATAGCGGTGGATTGTAGCGAATAATTGCAGATAGTTTCTTACTATTTTAGATAGTCGTAGTTACGTGACTAGAGGACCGCATATAACTTCGAGCGGCGCTACTATTCTTCTCCTTTCCTTTCTTTAGCTTTAGATTCTTATTTATAGACAATCTAATTATATAGGCCCGTATGCGTCTTTCTTGCTGTGCTTATACCTTAATTAACTAAGTCGCTAATAGCTAGGACTATAAGCTCTTAAACCCTTAGTGGAAAATTTATTTAGATAAAGAGTAGTATACCCGTATATGCGCGTAGTATATATACTAACAATTTACTAAGAGTCTAATTTATAAGATAACTAATATAAAAAGTGCTAAATACTATATAAAGGGATAAGGTTGGTCTTATTCTTCACTAACCTATATTCTAAAAGATTAATCTTACTATAGATACTTAGTAATAAATGCTATATTCTCTAAATTCCGTATTATTAGTAGATTATATTATTTCCTAATAGAAGGGGTAACGTGCCTCCCCCCTAAGCGAGATATCCCCCTAAGTAAGACAATTTTTAACACGTTTTCTCAATTTTAGTAGCAATAAAGTATCTTTTTTTTTAAATTTAAAACTCTAATATAAATTAAGTATACTCTAAAAAAGCCTCCTAAAAATTATATATAAAAAGTTTAAAGGGACAAATTTTTAATAATAATGTTTAGTTTTTTTAATTTAGTGTAAAGATTGTAGTATACTAGGTAGATCCTTATTACTAATAAACTAGGTTTTCCTAACTATTTTTAATTATAGTATATTCTTATCTTCCTTTTTATTTAATAAAGTAAATCTCTAAATATATAGTTCGTTTTTAAGATATACTCTATTTTAGAAATAGATTTAATAATAATAATAACTCTTTAATTAACGTTTAATATAGATCTTATTCTAACCTATATAGACTACTCTATTATAGGGGGAAAACTTATAATTTATAGGAAGAAAACCCTGTAGTTAGGGGAGGAAAACCCTTATAAGCTACCTTAGTAGAATAAAAACTGTCACAGTGCTGTAATAAAGTAGACTAAATAACTACGTTGTGGTATAAAGAGGGAAAGAAGGTGGAAAGGGGGTATTGTATATAAATAGTAGGGCCGGCCGCTAAGTCACTAGTGATGGGCTAGCTAATAGTAGGAAATAGTATAAGACAGTATAAAACAGTATGCGTTAGGTTAGTGCCGTAACAGTACTCCTCTCCTCTAAATAGTTTGGTCCCTAAACTAAATAGATAACTTAAAAATAGGCAGTATATAGGGTTGCCTATTTTTTACTATAAAGATATTAGTTCCGCTTACCGCCCTTAACTAAGCTAATGGCGATTTTCTATACTGGGTATAGAAAATCCTAATTAGTTAGTTTAGTAAGTAAGGTTAGTGGAACTTTATACCGCCACCTAAATTAATCTGCGTGGCGTTTCTTAGTAAAAATCTGGCTAATTAGATAACTTTAACCGCTGGTTAAAGTTTAATAACATCTTAACCACCACAAATTTTAATGCGGTGGTCAGCCGTGACCTTAGTGTAACTTTTCCTTATCTCGTACCTAGTCTAGGGGTCCTAGCTTCTTAGGGTGTTGCTTATAAAAGCGCTATACAGCTTATTTGCAACCCTTTAGGTCTTTCTCTAGCTGCTAGGTTATATCCTTATAATATTTCTATTTAATCTTATAAGTTAGGCCTTAGGGGTCTTTATTATATATATTAAGGATTTTCTTAAACTCCTATTTATCTTCTATATTGCCATTATTATCTCTCTC
>Ga0307515_10010035_pt1 | contig 18222 bp, 5 predicted proteins | sample 17_EM_MG_FD_194513 | JGI IMG/M metagenome (GOLD analysis project Ga0307515, IMG submission 194513) | Populus trichocarpa ectomycorrhiza microbial communities from riparian zone in the Pacific Northwest, United States - 17_EM | ecosystem: Host-associated > Plants > Roots > Unclassified | place... | reverse complement strand
AAGAATAGATGCTAGTAGCAATTAAGAAATGCGAGTTCTTTACTAAGAAGACCAATTTTATAGGATTTATTATTAAACTAGGCCAACTTAGTATAGATCTAAAGAAGATCGAGGCTATAGTAAATTGGTAAGAACTAGAGATCGTTATATAATTAAGATCGTTTTTAGGGTTTTATAATTACTGTAGACGGTTTATAGCGTAGTAGTTAAAGGATATTAAACTATTTACGCGATTAACTAAAAAGGAAGAACTATAAGAATGGGGAGAGGAATAGCGAGAGTTATTTAAGATAGTTAAGAAGCTGTTTACCTAGGAGCCAGTTCTTAGAATCTATTAACTAGGACTAAAAACGGTTATAAAGATAGATATATTAGACTTTATACTAGGGGCGTGCTTTATATAAAAATATTAAAATAGATAGCACCTAGTAGCGTACTATAGTTAGAAGATAACACTACTAGAGTTAAACTATAACGTCTATAACAAGGAGTTATTAGGTATAATTACAGCACTAAAGAAATAGAGAGCATTCTTATAAGGCATAGAGAAACTATTTATAGTTAAAATAGATTATAAAAACCTAACAGGATTCCTAATAATAAAGAAACTTAATTAAAGATAGGTTAGATGGGCAGAGATACTTATAGAATACTATTTTAAGATTTAGTATACTAAAGGCACGGATAATATATAAGCAGACGCTCTAAGCTAAAAAGCCGAACTATAAAATAATAAAAAGCTATTAGGGGCTTTACTGCGAAAAAATATAGACGGATTAATTAGGTATAATTATCCAAAAATTATAGTAACTTAAGAAGATAACAAACTAGGAAAAGTCTATAAGACACTAGAAAGCTTTTAGGTATAAAAAATTCTAAAAGCATAGTTAGAAGATCTATAGATAGATATATATAAGAACTAAGAAGCGAAGTATATCCTAAGAAGTATAGTAGAGAATTTCATGAAAGATTTCTATAAGGGAATAACTTAAGGACATAATGGAGCTACTGGTTTAGTGTTAAGACTCTAGGAGGAATATATTATTAATAAAATCTAAAATATCGCAAAAAAAGTAATAAGGGAGTGTCTAGATTACTAAAGAAATAAACTAACGAGGTATAAGCTATATAGAGGGCTACAACCTATTAAAATACTAGAAAGACTATAGGAGGTTATATTATAGAACTTTATTATAAAGCTACTAAAGTTAAAAGATCCTATTACCGGATAAGATTATAACGTGATCTTAGTGATAGTAAACAAGCTTATAAAGTGGGGATACTTTATAGCATATATAGAAGAAATATTAGTAGAAGATATTGCTAGAATCTATATTAAGGAAGTATTTATAAGATATAGAGCACTAAATAAGATTATATTAGATAGAGATTTAAGATTTATAGTAGTATTTTAGGAAGTATTCTTAGTAGAGCAAGGAGTTAAAGCAGTAACTTTTACCGCATATTATCTATAGACAGACGGTTAAATAAAAAGATTAAATTAGACGCTAAAATAGTATCTAAGGCACTATGTTAATTATATATAGAATAATTAAGTATTGCTATTACTAGTTATATAGTTTATATATAATGCAACACCTTAAGAAGGAATAGGTATATTATTATTTAAGGCAAATTACGGGTATAAGCTAAGAATATCGTTATTACTACGGTAAGTAAAGAAAATAAGTAGTATAGCTAAAAAAAGAATAAAGACGTTAATAAATCTTTATATAAACCTTATAGAATTAATAAAAAAAGTATAAGAGAGAATAAAAAGGTACTATAATGCTAAGAGATCTAAGGGACTAGATCTTAAGGAGGGAGATAAAGTATAGCTACTATATAAAAATTTTAAGAGTTAATAACTAAGTAAGAAGTTAAACTACGTTAGACTAGGACCTTTTAAAATTATATAAAGAATTTTACTGGTTATATTTAAGTTAAACCTACTAGCTAAGATAAAAATCTACCCTATATAGTATATCGTAATACTAAAGCTAGTATATAGGAATATTAAGCTACTAGTTTATAAAGCAGACATATATAAAGGACAAGAAGAAGATAAATAGTAAGTTTTAAAGATTATTAGTTATAAGGATATTAACGATAAAATATAGTACGAGGTTAATTAGATAGGCTACACTAAGACTACCTAAAAACTACTAGAAAATTTAAAGAATGTTATAAGAAAGGTACAAGAGTATTAAAAGAAATTAGGTTAGGTAGTATTAATAAAGAAGGATTACTAAAGAATAAGTCACCTAAGGGGGACCTAAGAAGAGTAGTTACCGAACTACTTAGATTTATTTCCTTCTCTATTAGAAGAGAATCCGTTCTTTTATTACCAAGTTCCTATAAACCTTATTATATAAGTTTTTACTTCTTAAAACGGACCTTTTTATAAACCTTCTTAAGACGGATTAACTAAGTAGACGCCATAAGATGAGATTTAAGGGCCCGTTGCTAAGTATTAGCAGCCTCCCGTTCTACCTTATAGAAATAGTATAACTCCGCTAAAGTAATAGATAGTTTATTATCTAGCCGTATAGCAGCAGATTAAATATAAGATTCTAAGATAAATTAATTAGGGAACTAAATAACTATTAAGAGTAATAGGTTATATATACTTAGCATTAGAGACGGAGCGAATGTTATAGGATAAATAAATATTCGCTTTAGTGCACTTTAAATAAGAAAACGGTTATTATAAAGATAGGTTTGCTAATATAATATAAACTAACCCCTTTTTTAAATAGCAAGAATATAGAGACGGTATAATCTTACTAAGAGATAATATTATAGCAATAGTACGAGCACAACGAGCAGTCGAAGACAAAGAAATTGCTTTAGGTATAATAAGTAAAGATATTAACTAAATTAATTAGACGGACATTATACCTCTAGTAAATAACTTAAAGATATTAGAAATCTTTAAGGACGAAGATAGAGAAGAGGGAGATGGTGTTATAGACGCTTTAAGTATAATATTATAACTACTTAGAAAAGAGACGGAAGAAGCTAGTTAGTTAATATAGGTACGGTTTAAGATAGAGCCGATAGAACTATATAACGAGGAATAGTAACTAAGGTTATATAATATAATCTCTATAATCTATATAATCTATATAATCCGCAACAGAGTAAATAGAGCATATATTTATTACGTATAAGAAGGATTTTATAGGAGTACGGTTGTGTATTTAAGGACCCTTAGTCCCTACCTAGATAGTTCCTTCCTTATAGTAATTCTTAAAATACAATTAGAGTTAATCTATTAGGCAACCACTCCACCAGTTATTATTATATTGTTAACTTTTATACTTGCATTTCTTACACACCTAGCCTATTAATAAGCCTACCGTAGTTCCTGCTATAAGGTTCCGTTACAATAGATATTCTTTACCCTTAATTAGCAAAATTTAAGATAGGATAGGTAATGCGCAAATCTTTACGAAGATAGATCTAAGATAGGCGTACTATTAGATTAGAATTAAGGAAGGATTATATAAGCTATTAGTTATATAATTCGGGCCTATAAATATACTAGCGACGTTCTAAAAGCGAATTAATAGTATATTAGGAAAACACCTTAATAAGTTTATTATGGTATACCTTAATAATAATACTATCTACTTAATAAGTAAGGAAGAGTACGGAGAATACGTTAAATAGGTCTTAAAGAGACTATAAAAAGAATAAATGCTAGTAGTAATTAAGAAATGTAAGTTCTTTGCTAGCAAGACTAGTTTTATTAAATTTATTATTAAACTAAGTTATATTAGTATTGTAACGGCGCTATCGCATATTACCTGCCAAATTCTGCCATATTCTGCCAACCTATAATTGGCTCGCCTAAAGCTAGCGCCTTAGCGGCTCACCCTATATATTTATTTACATTAGTCCTAGCAACCCCTTTTCCTTCTCTTTAGCTTAGTATCTTCGTAATATAGCATTCTATAAGCTTTGGTTTAGAGGCATTTATATAAGCCGTAATATTATACTAAGCTCTCCCTACCTTGCCTGGGAAGGCCTTAATAATATCCTACCCTAAAGAAACTTCGTCTGCAACGACATATTAACGCGCTATACTTAGATACTAAAACAACTCTATATTGCCTGGGAAGGCCTAGATAATATCCTACCTTATAAGCTAGATAGGACTAGACCTATACCCCTGGAATTAAAACTAAAGCATATAATATTAATAAACCTTAGGAAGCTAACAATAGCACCTAAAGTAAGCTTATTTAAGAGAGCTGCCTCTACCTAAGAGGAACCTGAGATCTAATTAGGATTAGAAATTAAAGATAATAATAATATTATAGACGTACGCGAGCAGATTCGCGCCCTTATAGCCAGCTAGGAAGCTAATTGTCTTAAAGCAAGAAATATATAAGAGACCCTATAAGAGATCCTAGAAAGCCTTACAGCCCTATAAAATAGCCTAGCTTCCTATTCTTAAAGCCCTAGCTAACCTATTTACTTTACTAAATATAATACACTAGGGAGTACGGATATAATAATAAAGTAATTAAAGTCCGTTAAGCTCTTTAACCCCCCACTACTGTCTAACGGGATAGACCCTACCTTTAAAAATTAGAGGATTTAAGTATAAGGAAAGCTCCGCGTTAATTATAACTATTTCCTTTCTAAAGAAGCTAAAATACTCTACCTCTTTAGTCGAACCACTGGGGACGCCTAACGGCACCTTTAAGCCAAGTTTAAGAACAACTCCCCTATCTAATTTATATCTGTTAATAAGATAATACAGCACCTAGCGGCTATCTACGTTAACCCGAATAAAGTACAGGATGCCTATTATAACTATAATCGCCTAATAATAAAACCGAACTAACACTTTACTAAATTTTAGACTTAATTCCTATACCTTATAAAAGAAGGCCAGGTTCCCCTTAAGAACTACTAATTAAACCTATACAATAAGCTAATAATCTAGCTATAAGAAAAGATTGCTATAACCTTAAATAACCTACCAACCTATAAAAGACTCGCAGCTTATTACCTATTATTAGACTTAGAACTAAAGCGGATTAACGCCTACCCTAATTAGCAGAAGTAACTCTATAATAATTAGAACTTGCTAGCCATACCTATAGAAGCTAGAGCAGAAAGATAAGTTATAACTACTCCTATACTAAAGGCGGTTATAACTATATACCAGCAAGCCTTGCCTAACTAGTTACGTACTACGCTATTAACTAGTATTTACCGCAATACTCTAATTAACCCTACCTCGGCTATATGCTATAACTGCAATAAGTAGGGTTACTTTGCCTTATCCTGCCTGGAGCTAAAGGATATAGGCGATATTAAGGAGATAAAGGAAGGAGAAACGTCCAATAAGTTAGGAAAAGAAGAACCCTAGGGAAAGACTCCCCCCTAGGGTACCCTATTAATCTTAAAGAGATTAATCTTAGTTAGTTAATAGGTAGAAAGCATTTTACGATTCTATATATAGTATCTTAAAATAGATATAGAGTAAATATAACCGCCCTTATTAACACTAAAGCAAATAGCTTCGCCTTTATAAATACTACCTATATAAATAATGTTGCTAAGTTTCTAAATACAGAAGCTATCTAACTAGAGAAGCCTATTTAGGTAAAAGGCTATAACGGCCAAGCTAGTTAGCCTATTACCCACGTCTTAAAGTTATATATCGCTCTTAACGGACAACGCCAATATAGTATTCCCTTTTATATCCTAGACCTAGGGTCCTATAATATAATCCTTAAACAAAAATAGATATCCTATTTTAATATTTAGTTAAACATATAATAAAAACGGTTTATCTAGCCGGAGGATAGACTAAGGTTGCCCTCCTTTATTAGGAAGATCTAAACTAACTATAAAACACTAGCCGCAAGGGCTAACTTTACCTACTAGTAGGATATCCGGGCCCGTAACCTAACCTTTACCTAAGAAGACGCCCACCGTAAAGCTAGAAAAAACTCTATACCAATAAAAATACTCTCCTAAAGTGCTATATTTAAAGAGGACTCTATATATAAAAGCGGGATAGATAGTAACATAGACAACGTCTAAATTATATAGATTTAACCGGTATAGAAAAGAACGTATTAATAGGATATAAGGGATAACCTCTAAAAGATGCAATAGGAGCTAAAAGGAGTAATAATAACGCCAGTACCCTAGAAGTCCCTAAAGTTACATACGCCCCTATTATTAGGCAACCCCCCTACCGTAAATATTGCCGTAATTAGCGCTATAGCGTTCTACTTTAATATATACCGAAAGGATAATAAGGTCTTTATAACGAGCCTATATAAAATTAACCAAATTATTAATAATAAAGAGGAAAGGCTAGCTAAGGAAACCAACGAGGAACTAGTTAAACGCCTCCTTTTTACTATTTATATAGACTACAAAGATACATTCTTAAAGGCGGCCTTAAATAAGCTACCCCCCTACCAGATATATAATTATAAGATTTAATTAAAAGCCAATAACTTGCTAGGCTATAGCCCCCTCTACTATTAATTAACGGATAAGCTAAAAGCAATAAAGTAGTACTTAATTAACAACCTAGAAAAAGAGTTTATTAAGCTAAGTTAAGCCCCTTTTACTTCTCCTATCCTATTTATAAAAAAGCCTAATAGAGGCCTTCGTTTTTATATTAACTATTAAAAGCTAAACGCCATTACTTAAAAGGACTAGTATCCTATTCCTTTAATTAACAAGACCCTTATACGTCTAAGCTAGGTAAAGATCTTTATTAAACTTAATATCCGCTAAGCTTTCTACCAAATTAGGATAAACCCTATATCCAAAGATTTAACAACATTCTGTACCCATTATAGTTCCTATAAATATAAAGTTCTTCCTTTTAGACTAATAAATAGACTAGCTACGTACTAAAGGTATATAAATAACGTTCTTTTTAATTACCTTAACAAATTCTGTACAGCATACCTAGATAATATTCTTATATACTTAGATAACAAACTTAAGTATTAAGTTTATATTAAGAAGGTCCTAGAGAGACTACGGAACGCGGGCTTATAAGTTAATATTAAGAAATACGAGTTTAGGGTAAAACGTATAAAATACCTTAGGTTTATTATAACTATAGAAGAAATTAAGATTAACCTTAAGAAGGTAGAGGCAATCTATAACTAGAAGCCCCCTTACACAGTAAAAGGAATTTAGTCCTTTTTTAGTTTTTATAACTTCTACCACCGGTTTATCCGTAACTATAGAATTATAGTAAAACCTCTTATATAACTAACCAGGAAGGACACGCCTTTTATCTTTAATAATAGCTATATAGAAGCCTTTAAAGAGATAAAGAATCGGCTTATTTCTTCCCTAATTCTTTATTACTATAACCTAGACCTTAAATTAATACTAGAAACGGACGCCTCTAATAAAGTTATAGCGGGAATTCTATTATAGTTATATTTAGACAGCAAATAGTACCCTATAGCTTTCTTCTTAAAGGTAATAGACCCGGCTAAGTATAACTACGAAATACACAATAAAGAAATACTAGCTATTATTTAATTACTCTCCTAATAGCGCGCAGAGCTTAAAGGTATAAACTCCCGAATTAAGATATATATAGATTATAAAGCCCTAAAGTACTTTATAACTATAAAGCAGCTTACTAAACAATAAGCTTAGTAGGCTAAAATACTCTCCTAATTCTTCTTTATAATTATATATCGTTCTAATAAGTAAAACTTTAAGGCTAATACCCTAATCTAAAGAAAACAAGATATAGGACCTTAGGATAAGCTAAAGACCTAATATTAGACGCGCGCCCTCCTCTATCCGGAACAGCTTAACCCGCGGATTCTTAAGGAGCTAGACTCTTAGCAAAACAAGCTAGCACTAATAAAGGAGTCCTTAGATAAGCTAATAGGGCTAATTAACCGCCTCCTAACTATAAACCACACAGCTAACGCCTTAAGGGCCCTCCACAAATAAGCCGCGAAAGGAGACCCTAATTTTAAGACGGAGGAAGGATTACTCCTATACTAGGAGCGGCTTATAGTCCCTAACGTTAATAATCTACGGACTAAACTAATCCGCGAAGCTTATTGCTAAGTCTCTATAGTATACCCTAGCAAGAATAAGACCCGTAAAATTATTAACTACCGCTACTACTAGCCGAGAATAGTTGCGGATATTAATCGATATATACAGAACTGCGAAAACTGCTAGAGAGCTACTATCCCATAGGATAAGACCCTAGGACTACTTAAGCCACTCCTAATACCAGAGCGCCCTTAGCAGTATATCTTTATAGACTTTTATAAACTACCTAAGGACCATAACGGATATAATATAGTTATAGTTATAGTTAACCGCTTTAGTAAACGCCCGTTCTTAATTCCCTATTATAAAAATATTAATGCTAAAGAGGTAGCCCGGCTATTTATCTATTACGTCTACTAAATCTATAGACTACTAGATACTATTATATCTAATTATAGGCTATAGTTTATATCGGCCTTCTAGAATAAGTTTACCTAAATCCTAGGTATTAAGCTAAAGCTTTCTATAGCTTATTACCCCCAGACAGACGGTTAGATAGATATTATAAATTAGTACCTAGACTAGAGGCTTAGGCCCTTTATTAACTATTTCTAGAATAACTAGTCTGAACTACTACCCTTAATAAACTACGCGTAAGCAACCCTACCCTATAACTCTATAGGGTTTGCCCTAATTTAGCTAGAAATAGGATACTTACCCTATATAAGCTTTAACTGGAAAAAGCTAGAAGAACCCTAGACTATATAAAAGAAGCTATTCTATACTAAGGCCTAACAGTACGCCAAACGATTAGAGGAAGCCTAGATGGTAGCCTATAAGAACCTGGAAAAAGCTTAGAGGTTAATAGAATAGTAGGCGAACAAACACTATTAAGAGCCCGATTTTGCCCCTAGTGATATAATCTGGGTTATAATAAGGAATTGGAAGACTAAACGACCTAGCTATAAGCTGGACTACTAAATAGCAGGACCGTATAAGGTTTTTAAAAAGATAGGCAACTCGTATAAGATAAGCTCCCAGATTTAATTAGGGTTCACCCTATCTTTTTACTAGATAAGTTACGGAAAGCTATAGACAACCTATTGCCTGGATAAAAGAACGAGCCTCCCTTACTAGTTTAAGTAAACGGTAATAACAAATAGGAGGTTAACGAAATACTAGCCTATAAGATAGTATAGGGAACGCTAAAATACTATATCTAATAGAAGGGCTACAATTTTAACCTAACCTAGTACCCTATATGGAACTTTATAGGCTGCCCCTAAAAGCTTAAAGAATTCTATAACTAATACCCTAATGCGCCTAGACCCCTAAAGTACCTAGACGAATAGATAGAATACTAGTATAATAAAGATAATAAGTTACCGGAAAAACATAGGGACAAAAACGCCCTAAAGCTCTTGTATAATTACAGCACCTATTATACCAACCGCGTGCTTACGCGTCCGGTACGCCAAGTACGCGTTTACGCGTTCGGTGCACCAACCACTTATATGCTGACTAATTAGGGGGAGGCGCGTCAGTATATAGACTACGTAGTCTACCTTAATAGAATCGATAGTTACCACCATCCCAAAGAGCATACGATACTATACGTATTTCGTGCCCCGGGATATAACTCACTTGCGCTATTAAATTAGTACGAACACTAATTAGTGAGCGCGCACAGATCAGCAATCACTTAATACCTCCCCCTAAGCGATCACGACAGCGACCACCCGTTTAGACTCCTAGTACGACCTACTAGAAGGTCGGAAGTCGGGGATTACGGACTTATCACCAACTCTATATACTTATTTAAGTCTTAGTACAGTTTACCGGAAGTTTATAAACGCGAATACAGACCTTTATAGAACCCCCTACCCTCCTACAAACCACTACGGACCCATTAATTGATTTTACGGACCGTTATAAGACCTCCTCCACCCGCTATAAGCTACTACTACCTACTACAGCTTATATAGACATACTACGCTATATAATATGGCAGATATAACTAAGCAAATCAGTAAAGGTCAAAAGAAGTAAAGTTAGGGAGTCGACCTTACGTCTACGGACGGCGTTAACAACTACATTAATTTCAAAATCCTTAAATACGGACACTACAAGCTCCTAAACAACGACCTATAAGAGCAATATAAGGAAGACTTTGCGGACTTTACGGAAGCTATTCTTAAGGCTTATAACCCTACTACTATCCGTAACCTACGAACCCTTTTACATTACTAAGGTGTATAGGTTAAAAAGGATAAACAAGTCACTGTTATATAGTCCTTATATAATATAATATAGAAGGAGGACTAAACGGAATAGACTAAAGAGGAAATCCTAGACCAGGTCAAAGCCACTAAAGAACTCTTTACTTCTCCCAAACTTAATGGGATCGCTAGCCTTATACCTAACCCACTTAACCAAATTCGTCCTATAAACCCAAGCAGTTTCGGAATTAATCTTACGGGCCAAAGTATACCTAGTACCCAAGTTACGGACCGTAATACCCCCGCAAATTAAATTACGGACTAAACCCCTTCCGTTATTTAAGTTATAGATCCGTAAACCACCTAAGTAAAGACCTACGGTAAGGAACTGGCTAACCTAGCTAAGCTCTACACCGACGAATCCAAGTACAGCGGTGAAAACGACAACTTTAACTTTAAACTAATTATCTTTACGGACCTCTATTAGAAGGCCGATATTCCTAAACAGGAGTTTAGCCAAGCCTACTCTACCATGCTGCGCGGCCTAGCACTTAACCACTACTACACCAACCTTAAGAGCAACCCCCTTGGTGTTCCCTTTAATAAGCTATATAAAGCCACACGTAACTACTTTAAAGGACCGGAATATAAGCGTAATATCCTTACCCAATGGAATGCGACCAAGTTACGGACCGTAATGGATAAGAACACTGAAAAATCGACCATAGAGTACCTGCAAATCCTTATTAAAGACCTCCGCCACCTATAGCACGGTCTTAATATTAAGCTTTAAACGGACGACTTCCTACATAATAAACTTATTACGGCTTGCCAGGAAATGGAACCCTATAAATACGCCTATTACAAGCCCGCAGATACTATAGCTGGCCTTATCAACGATTTATGGTCCTCCATCGCAACGTATAAAGCCTTAAACCCGCCAGGTAGTACTTAAGCCTTTGTTACGGACCTATAAAATCCGCAAACTGACTCAGATGCCTACTTTACGGACCGCCGCTACCGCTAGTAGCACCCGTATCGACCAGGTCCTACCCGTAACCCCTATAGCAACTCCTATATAAAAGTATACCCCCATAGACAAACTAATCAGAGGTGCTTTATATATAGTAAGGAAGGATGTTAGTCTATAAGGTATACCTAGGAGAAACGCAATAAGTCTAAGAAGAGATTTAACAGACGGATTAACTAGTTTATCTTAAACTACGAAGGAGAGGAAGTAGAAGAGTCTCTTAATAAGTTAATAAAAGCCCTTATAATTAACTTTAACTTAAATACTTAGAAACAGAAGACCTTAGAGACGTTCTTAACTACTTTTAGACCTTTTACGGACAGCTAAGCCTTTAATATTACGACTGTATTAGCCGACCGCTCCTTTACACACTTAATTGCACCCGAAAACTGGCCTATAAGCACACCCATTAAACCTATTATAGATGTTACGGACCGCGAACAGGACCTATTTGCATATATTACCACAGAACGCTATACCCCTAAAGAATTCTATGGCGTTATAATCGATACAGGTGCCTCTAAGAAGTCTACCGCAGGCTATAGATAATACCTCGTATATAAGACCACCACAGATAATAATACGGACATCGATATTACGTAAACTAGGGCCATAAACGTCTAGTTCGGCATTGGCTTAACCGCATTAATTGGATTAGCCGCAGTTAAGACTCCAATTGGTCTAGTTGACTTCCACGTAGTAAAAGCGGACACCCCTTTCCTACTCTGCCTTGCGGACATAGATAGGCTATAGGTCTACTATAACAACGTTATAGACACTCTAATTAGCCCCGTAATTGCCCTAGGAAGTAAGTATATTACCTAGCCAATTACATAACAATTTGGACACCCGTTCCTTATATAGGGAGAGACCTTATAGACGTACATTTAAGAGTCTTTTAACTATAACCCGTGTTACCTCACCAGTACTAAAATCTACCGCCTATACTGCTGTTTTAGCCACCCGTTAGCTAAAAAGCTATATAGAGTCCTTAAACGCTCTAAACACGACGATGTTAATAGGAAGGCAATTAACCACCTAACCAAATACTGCTCTTTTTGCCAGAAATACGGACGTTCCCTAGGCCGATTTAAGTTTACCCTTTATAAGGACCTTAACTTTAACCACTTAGTATACGTGGACATTATGTATATTAACGGCAGTCTAGTATTATATATAATTAATAAGGTAACCCGCTATTAAGCCGCCCGTTAGTTGTAAAATATATCTATAAAATATACTTAGGACATTTTACGGACCTACTAGATTAATATATACCTTGGACCTCCTAAGTATATTACCTATAACGCTAGCAGGAACTTTATTAGTAAGGAATTCCAACAGTACGCTATGGCCATAGCTATTTTAATAAAAGCCGTTCCAGTTAAGGCGTACTAGTCTATTAGGTTTGTTAAACGAGCTTACCTAGCTTTATAGAGAGCTTACTAGATCATTACGGACGAGTATAAGAATATTTAAAAAGAACTGGCTTTATAGATGGCCGTAAAAGCCGTTAATGACACCACTAGCCCTAACGGACTAGTACCTACCCTCTTAATCTATAGAGCCTACCTAAGGATAAGCAAACTGGACCCTCCTACCCTGTCTGTTACGGATCAAGTAGCTGCAATACAGAAGGTAATAGCCGAAATAGTCAAATTACGGGCCAAACAAACTATTAATAACGCCCTATACTACCGTAACGGACCTAATACAACCTTAGTACACAACCTCCCGCTTAATTCTGAAGTCCTTATATAGCGTAAAAGCGGTAATTAGACTAGACCTTACCGTCTACTAGCCGTAGAAGACGAGACCTACTGTGTATAGCTCCCTAGCGGACCGATAAGCTTTAGAAGCACGTTCGTAAAACCCTATTTTCGGTCTAAAAACACCTATAACGTTAAGCCAGATAAACCAGAAGCACCCGCCGAATTAAATAAACTAGAAGCACCCTTACCTACCCTAGAGGTCCCCTAGAAACCCACTAAACCTACTAAACCTGCCATAAAGCGTGGCCGAGGACGCCCCCATAAGAACTCTATAATAGAGAATTACCTAACCTTTATAGGTATATCCGCAGGTATATCCGCAAGGCAATCTCCGCCTACGGATATATTAGTTCTAGTATAGGAAACCCCTTTTACAGACTTACGACACAAAGAGATTAACGGACTACTTAAAAAGGGCGTCTTTGCGGTTATAATAGAGAGAGACGTTCCGCAAGGCGTCCGTATATTTAACTCGCGCTTCGTTAACAAAATTAAGCACCCTAGTACTAACAAAGCCTTTAAAAAGTTAAGGCTCGTCATATAAGCTTATAATAACTAGGGAAAGGACTTAGTCCTTACGCAATCGCCTATAATCTAATAAGTCAGCCAACGGATTATACTTATACTTACGCCCGGCCTACAGCAAAGCAAACCTATAGCTCTTTACCTACGGGATATCTTATAAGCCTACGTACAATCTAATACCTACTTAAGTAGGGACATCTTTATACGACCACCGCTAGAGCTTAATTTGCAACTAGGAACAATTTTACGGGTTATAAAACCACTCTACGGAGTGCTAGAAGCTGGAAACTATTAGTTTAAGACGTACCACTAGCACCACGTCCGTAAACTTAAGATAGAGCAGTCGACCTATAACCCTTGCCTCCTATACACCCTATTAAACGGCCTTAGTATTATTGGACTCTAAACAGATAATACCCTCTTCTTAGCGGACCGGACTTTTATGGACGCTAAAGAGACTAAACTATAAGAGGCAAAGTTCTTGGCAAAGCCGCGAGAGTAGTTAACTAAGTAAACTCTAATTAAGTTTAATAGAGGCTTAATTATATAAAAGGGCAACCTAATTAAGCTAACTTAGGAACGCTAAGTCTAAAACCTAAGGCTTATTATAGCAAGGCCTGTAGACCTCACTAGCTCTTATAGAGAGACCCGCAAGACCATAAAGATAAAGGACTAGTATATTATATAGCGTATAAAAGGCGCCTATATTGCCACAGTCTGCCAACCCAAATCTGCCTACGATTTATCCTTTACGGCCCAGGCAGTAGACCCATAAAAAGAAAATGTCAAGCAGCTTAATAAGCGCATTTAGTAGCAAATCGATAATGCAGCAAGGGGACTTACTTTTATACCACTAGACCTGAATTCCCTTAGCTTACTAGCATTTACGGACGCCTCCTTCGCTAATAATAAAGACCTATTATTACAAATCGGCTTCGTAATTGTACTTACGGACCGTAATTAAGACGCAAATATACTATATTAGTCTTTAATTAAATGTAAATAAGTAACCCATAGTATACTAGCTTCTAAACTATATACACTAGCCTATAGCTTTAATATAGCAGCCGTAATCAAATTAACGATCCAGAAGATCCTATAATTAGAGCAGCTACCCCTAGTTTTATACACCGATTCAAAATCCCTCTACGACTACCTAGTTAAACTAGGCACAACATAGGAGAAGAGGCTTATGGTCAACCTAATATGCTTACATTAGGCTTATAAACGACGCGAGATTACGGAGGTCAAATGGATCAGCAGCGGAGATAACCTAGCAGACGCTATAACTAAGGCAAAGCCGTGTCAAGCTCTTAAAACCCTAATTGACACGAATAAGCTTAACCTAAAGGTTATAGAATGGGTAGAGCGAGACTAACGGAGCATTTACGGTTTAGTTACGGCCCGTTAGAAGGCCGTACGGTACATTTACGGCCCGTTAAAAGGCCGTATAGTTCATTTTACGGACCATAAGCAGGACTTACGGCCAGATTGGAGCACCATTTGGAAGGCAACCCAGAAGGCACCTTAGGAGGGATTTCCTATGTATTTTCTTATGTGTTTTATAGTTCTATTAAGGCAATTACGGAGGCTATATATAAGTGGTTTCATTTTCCAAGTACCGCTAGTGTATAATTACAGCACCTGTCGTACTAACCGCGTGCTTACGCGTCCGGTACGCCAAGTACGCGTTTACGCGTTCGGTGCACTAACCACTTATATACTAACTAATTAGGGGGAGGCGCGTCAGTATATAGACTACGTAGTCTACCTTAATAGAATTGATAGTCACCACCATCCTAAAGAGCATACGATATTATACGTATTTCGTGCCCCGGGATATAACTCACTCGTGCTATTAAATTAGTACGAACAGCTCTAATACAGCTGTCTGCCAAATTCTGCCAAATTCTGCCAAATTCTGCCAGTACTGTAGAATTTCAGATGTCTAGGAACTTCGACCGCCGGTTAAAGTTATCTAATTAGTTAGATCCGTGCTAAAACTTTTAGCGGCTACTCTTTCTGGCCTAGTGCTTCCACTTAGCCCACAATTGCCCTTTATATTTAGTCTGGACGTACTTATATCCCCTTTATCTCCTTATCTTATATTTTATAATCCTACGTTTATAAGCCTAGTGCTACCCTATTTCTAACTAAGCCTAAGGCAAGACTTTCTTTTAAAGAGGGGGGTAATGTAACGGCGCTATTGCACGTTACCTGCCAAATTCTACTATATTCTGCCGACCTATAATTGGCCCGCCTAAAGCTAGCGCCTTGGCGGCTTACCCTATATATTTGTTTACATCGGTCCTAGCGACCCCTTTTCCTTCTCTTTAGCTTAGTATCTTCGTAATACAGCATTCTATAAGCTTTGGTTTAGAGGCATTTATATAAGCCGTAACAAGTATAGGCCTAAAGAAGATTAAGACTATAGTAAGTTAGTAAGAACTAGAGAACGTAATGTAGTTAAGGTTATTTTTAGGGTTTTATAATTACTATAGAAGGTTTATAATATAATAGTTAAAGAATATTAAACCTTTTACTAGGCTTAACTTAAGGAGTTGTTTACCTAGGAACTAATCCTTAAAATCCATTAACTAGGTTTAGAGATGGTTATAAAAACAGATGTATTAAACTTTATACTAGAAGCGTATTTACTATAGAAGTATAAAAATATATAGTATCTAGTAGCATACTATAGTTGGAAGATAATACTACTAGAGTTAAACTATAATATCTATAATAAGGAGTTATTACGTATAATTATAGCACTTAAGAAATAGAGAGTATTCTTATAAGGTATAAAGAAACAATTTATAGTTAAGATGGATTATAAGAACCTAATAGGGTTCTTAATAATAAAAGAACTAAATTAGAGATAAGTTAAATAGGCCAAAATACTTATAGAATGCTATTTTAGGATTTAGTATACTAAAGGCACTAAGAATGCAAGAGTAGATATATTAAGTAAAAAAGCTAAACTATAGAATAATAAGAAGCTATTAGGGGTAATACTACGCAGAGATAGTAATAGATTAATTAGGTATAATTATTTTAAAATAGTAGCAACTTAAGAGTATAAGCTACTAGAAAGTGATTAGATAAAAAAATCTAAAAAGTGCAATTTAAAAACTTAAAAATAGACTAGTATAAATAGAGAATAAATACGTATATCCTAAGGGGTATAATAGAGGAATTTATTAAAAGATTTCTATAGGGGAATAATATAAGGATATAACGGAGTAATAGGCTTGTATTAAGACTTTAAGAGGAGTATATTATTTACGGAATTTAGGGCTTAGTAAGAAAAGTTATACAAGAATATTTAGATTATTAGAAAAATAAGCAAATAAGGTATAAGCCATATAGAAAGCTATAGCCTATTAAGACACTAGAAAGACTATAGAAAGTTATATTATAGAACTTTATTATAAAGATACTAAAGTTATAAGATCCTATTACTGGATAGGAATATAACGCAATCCTAGTAATAGTAGATAAGTTAACTAAATAGGGCTACTTTATAGCATATATAGAAGAAATCTTAGTGGAGGATATTGCTAGAATCTATATTAAAAAAGTATTTATAAGATATAGAGTACTAAGTAAGATTATATCGGATAGAGATCTAAGATTTGTAGTGGTATTTTAGGAGGTATTTTTAATAAAATAAGGGGTTTGCGCAGTAATATTAATAGTATACTATTCGCAAACAGACGGATAGATAGAAAGATTAAATTAGATACTAGAGTAGTATTTAAAATATAATATTAATTACGTATAGAATAATTGGGTATTATTATTACTAGTTATATAGTTTATATATAATATAACACTATAGAAAGGCATAAAGATATTACTATTTTAGGTAAGTTACGGGTATAAGCCTAAAATATTATTATTACTATCCCTTGCACAGATAATAACGCTCTATAAAATGCGGCCCGTGCGCACCAATTAAAGAGGTGCATAAATAGGCGGTAAGTCGTTCTGCCGCATCACCAAACCAAAACTCTTAAAAGTTTTAATGTTCTCGCGCACGGGCCACGGAATATAGCGCCCTATCCGTGCAAGGGATAGTAGAGGTAGAGCCATAGCAGTAATCTCTTGCAAAGTGCCAATGAAGTATTAGTGGACGTCGTATTTATAACCTTTTATTGGTGCTCCGTAGCGCGCATATAGTGCCATTAATCCTTAGGTTAATTTTAATTAGTTTAATACATTATATAATAAGGATTTTCTTTTAAAAGGTAAATAAGCTACTAGTAAATATATAAAGAGTTAAAGCCGTAAAAGAAACGCATAATTATAAATATAGATTTTAATAATAGCAAGATATATAATATCTGCGATAAATACAATAATGGTAATAACGTCAGGAAAAAATTTAGCAGCATTTAGCCAGCATTTTTAGCATTTCGCAGCATTTCGTAGCATTTAAAACAGACCATACGCATTAAGCAGCATCTAGGCAGCTATATATATATATTATATATAAAAAAATTATTTTTAGATAGATAATTGGATATAGTATATTATGTAATATTTTTTTTTATAAATTACTTATAAATTACATAAGTTATTCTACTTCTAAAAAAAAATTCCAAAAAATTCCAACTTTTTTTTTTAGAAGTAGAATAACTTATGTAAT
>Ga0307515_10010034_pt1 | contig 18225 bp, 12 predicted proteins | sample 17_EM_MG_FD_194513 | JGI IMG/M metagenome (GOLD analysis project Ga0307515, IMG submission 194513) | Populus trichocarpa ectomycorrhiza microbial communities from riparian zone in the Pacific Northwest, United States - 17_EM | ecosystem: Host-associated > Plants > Roots > Unclassified | place... | reverse complement strand
GCCCTACGGGCCTACGGCTACGTCCTGTCCTCCTTAGATGTTTAAACTCCTTAGGAACCACTGCTTCCTTCTCTAGCTTATCCTAGCTAGGGTTCACTACGTCCTAGCTAGGCCTTGCCGTTCGATTGCTGTACACTTATGGTTGTATTCCGTATTTTGACCACCCCCTATATACTATCTCTTGTTACCTATTGCCATATACGCCATGCCTCCCCCCCTTTAAGGCCTATTGAAGGCGTAAGGGGGATTTATCTATAAACCACTATACCAAAAGGTAAGCGGGACGTGTGTGCCTGAGTATCTTTTGTGCCTAGGCCCTAGTCACTAGGCCCTTACCAAGGGTTACCACTCCTTAAGAGGAGATAGGAAAACCGTACGGTATTATCTAGGCTGCTAGGTAGTATTTAATAGTTAATGGCGAGTGACCGTATACTTCGCGGGCGATTGCCCTAGGGGTTAGGAGGGGCCGTATATTTACTCGTTGCTCGTTTATAATCGCTTATTCGTTAATATAAGAGGTCGTTAATGCTCTCTACTGGGGGTTAGGGGATGTTATTGAATGCTACGTATCTATGTTGGATCGTACAGGTGCCTTAATAGGAGAATAGTATTGTTGTTATTGCTGTAAGGGGCACTTAGTAGTTGTTTTCGAGATCTCACTATCCTATATAAAAACTTTTTACCACCGCCTATAATACCTATAACCACCACCACTAGGTCATATCGCACGCTATGCGACGTCTCTGCGTTGGCTCTGAGTCTAAACTTTGAAGACTTAGGTTCGTAGCCGTTACTACGTATAGGTGCAGAGTCCGTTTTCGACGGCCTAGCTTAGTATTAATTAAGGTAGTTATTATAGTAGTAGTTTAGGGTATTAATTAACTTCGTTCCTTGTAGCCAGAGGATAACGGATAGGATTTATTCTAGAGGACTTGCGGCACCTATATACCTACCGCCTATATAATAGCCTAGGTTATAAGTTAGCTTGCTTTAGCCATTAGCCCAAACCTAATATATACTAGAGGGCTTCGCGGACAATATACACCTACCGCCTAATAGTATAGCGCGGGTTATATCTTGGCTTATCTTAGTTAATACTACGGGATTAATTCTAGGCTTAGTAATAGGATTACTAATTTCGTTCCTTATAGTACTAGGCTAAGTCTTAACTAAGGTCGTCTCTAAAGCTTATATAACTCTATATTAGTTAAAAAGGTTAAGGGGGTTCTAGAGAGCCGCGCTTAATCCAATATAGTAGTAGTAGGCTATAGGCCATTATATCCTTAGCTATTAAAGTTAGCATTTAATTATAACTATAGGAGACCTTTTAGCTACTTAAATACCGGCTTCCGGTTTAATAATAGCGACTTAACGCGTTAACGACACGTAGCTAGGGGTGTTTAACGCGTGTTCTCTACAAGAATATACGGAATAGGGGTAGGAGATTATCTAGGCCTTCCTAGGCAAGGTAAAGAGGGAACTTTAAAATAAATAAAGTCCCCCCTAGGTGGGTAAGCTTAGTATAATATTATAGCTTATATAAATGCCTCTAAACCAAAGCTTATAGAATACTGTATTATAAAGATACTAAGCTAAGTAAAAGGAGGTTAAGGAAAGGATAGGTCTATATATACGAGCTAAGTCTCTAAGTAAGCCCCTAATTAGGCTGCATATAGATGTCGCAAGGGTAGTACCCTAGCGCCGTTATAGGTAATATAAGGGATATTATTATGGTTGCCTTAGGATATCCTTAGGATAACCCCTAAATACCCCTTAAATAGTCGCCGGTTATATGCTAAAGGCATATACCTATAGTATATAGTCTCTATAATCCTAAAGGCCTTACCTCCTTAAAGATTTGTCTTCTCTACAATTTATCTATTCCTATAATTATGCCTTATAGCCCCTTATCTATAAAGTCCCCTTATAATAAAATATAAAACCCTAAGATAAGCTAAAAGCTTAGTCCTAGATACGTACCCTCTTCTAGCCTCTAAAGATACGTTATTAGACGCTAGCTACCGCAACTAACTATTTTACTATAATAGCCTACTATAGATAACTAATCTATAAATGTACCGCAGACGTACTATAAGCTATTGCGCTATAGATAACTACCGTATTATAGATATACTGTAAATGCACTAATAAGGGTAGTTATAGTATGGGCTAGCTTATATTAATTTAATACGTTAAATATAAGGTGTATAGGCGAATTAGTATTTATACCCTATATAAGATAACCTCGTAAAAAATTTCCTACGGGAGCGGGTTTATATAGCGAGGTTCGCCCTTATAAAATACCCGTTTTCTAGAACGTAAATCTACAATTAATAGCCTACTTTTAGGGAGAGTAGCTATTAATTACTAATTCCCTACCTATTTCTTTAGTAAGGAAGAGAAACGGGGTATAGAAGAAAAAAGTTATATAGGTATAACTAATAGTTATTTCTAGGCTAGCAAACTATATAGCGCCTTTTATTCTTATATATAAAAATATAGCTAAATAATAATAATTTAAGAGCGCTTTTCTACTCTAAGAATGGTAGAATATGGTAGAAATAAATAAAAGAGAGCAAAATATTAGATCGAAAAAACACCAATAACTAGCAGCTTCCCTAGTATTTAAAACCGGGCTAGAGTATCCACTTAGTTACTAATACATATTAAGCTGTAAGGTAAGGATGTGGATAGGGAGTTTAATAATAGAATAATAGGTATATTGTATAGATAGAGACAAATCCTTAAGGGAAAAGGAGGAGTCTATATATAAGGTAGGAAGGGTTTTTTCTAGGTACGTATAAAGCACGTACCTTACGGGTAAGTTACCCCTAGGTTGCCCTAGGGTCGCCTATACCTTACAGCTATATAACTATCTACTTAGGTTTTACCTAATAATGCCCCCCCCCCCCCTTTAAAAAGGGTTGTCCCTAATCCTTTATATACTTAAGCCTTAATAAAACCCTATAAAAAACCTTAGTAAGGAAAAAATTTAGAGGGGAAAGAGCGTCTTAATTTTGCGTATAGAGAGATAGGTAGTATATATACGTGGCGCGAAGATATTAAGGAACTTTAATTGGCGGTTAAAGTTGTCTAATTAGTTAGATTTGTCTTGCTAAAACTCCCCCGCATTTAACTAAGCTAGTAGCAATTTTATATACCCAGTATAGAAAATCTTAATTAGTCTATTTAATAGGTAGAGCTAGTAGAGCTTAATACTATTACCTAAAGTTAGTAGACTAGAAATATTCCAAAAGCTTACTTATATAGGTAGGTTGCTAGTGTGGTGGGGTAAAATGGGCCACTACTTAGTGCCTTGGCATTTTCCTGTATATATCGAGCCTTCGGCTTCTCTCCTTCTCTCCATCACGACTTACCGGAATACATTCTTTCCTTTCTTCTTACTGACTGCTTTCCTACTGATTGATTACAACTGACGACTAACCGACTGACCGACCGACAGACAGACAGACAGCATTGTGACTTCCTATCTGAGAGGGACCGCGTCCACCACCACACTAGTACCTTACGGGTTGTTTATAGGTTATTTATATATAGCTAGATTTATAGACAGTAAGGCTATATACCTATTAAATCCGCCGCTAACCCTACTTTAGCCTTATACTATACCGGCGTAGCGCTGTATATACTTTATGCGTAGGTTATAAGTTACTTATATATAGCTAGGTTTAGGATAGCAAGGCTATATACCTATTAAATCCGCTATTAACCTATGCTTTAGCCTTACGCGTTATCTATATAGTATATATATAGAATAGTATAAGTTATTAGTATAGGTTACTACTAGTGGGTTACTAGTAGGTTATAGACCCTAGTTAAATAAACCCTAGTTATAAATAGGCCTATTCTTTAATATATAAATAATCTGCTTAGCTAGTATAGAGTAACAGACTATATTTAGAAAGGGTGCTTTTTAAATTAAGCTTTGTTACCGGTATACGCTATAGCCTTACCTATAAGTTACTAGCATTACTAGGTTATATTAGAGTGTGGCTTATATAGGATATTAATAAATTAAAACTTTACCCTATATATACGCCGCAGTTCTTATAGTAATTATTACTTATTCTTTAATCCCTTAGGACATCCTCTGCTCCGCTTTAATATAGGTTATATTTTAATAGCAGCGCTTACTTTTTACCTGCGCTTTAGCTATAAGGCTAGGGTATTCCGCTTGCGGTACTTATCTAATAGTTCTTAATAATTCTTAAATTTTATCTCGTATTTTTATTTATTATACTTATTTAGCCATCCTAGCTATTTAATAAGGTACTATAGTCGTCTAACACGATCCTAGTAGGTAATAATTACTTTTACTTCCTAGCTGCCTTTCTTAAGCTCTTTTACTGCTAGGGGTTAAAACCTAGGGCGTAACCTATAAGGCTCTAGTAGGGAGATATAGAAGACTGGGTAGAGTTATACTATAGTAGGTGGGAGCTTTAGCTTATATACTTACTGCCCTATACACTTTAGGATCTAAAATAGTCCTATAAACTTGTAGTTAAGCTTTTTATAGAGACGTTTCATGTGGATGTTTTTAGAGAAGAGTAGGACTTATTTACTAACGGCGAAGTACTTAGCTAGGTGGTGAAGATTATAGTATTTTACCTAAAGCTTTTAGGCGTGCATTATTAACACCGCCGCTACCTTATATGTGAGGCGTAGGCGTTATAGATACGTCTCTATAAGTTGGACATTTGTTAACTTAGGCCCTTTTCTACCTTATTAGGCGTCTTAGACGCTATTTAGGACTCTATCTAGGATATTTAGTAGCTAGCTATAGGCGAGCTTAATAGGGGAACGCTTTATTATGGTATGGACCTTAGAGTTATAGGTAAAGGCTGCTTTTTTAAGTAGGGAGGCCTAATTAAACTGTTTCTAGTTTATAAATATATATAGGTATACCTTAAGCTTTTAGTTCTAACGCTCTATCTAACTATCTATCTATAGGTAGAATATAATACTAAGTTTATGTTAAACGCGGAGATGGTAGTATATAGTGCTTTAGTACTTACTTATAAATATATTACCCCTATTAGAGATAATATTATCTAAAGGCCCTATTTACGTAAAGACTCTAAATAAGAGTTCTATAAGTTATATAGTATTAATTATCTTATATACTAGATAGTAGCGTACTAGCTTTATAAAACGGTCTATAAGGATAAGAACGGAGTTATACTCTACGCTATTAGGAGTTTTGGACTTTAGAAGATCTATAATAAAGTTAAGTAAATAATGCCGCTAGGCTTAGGTGGGGACCTAAAAAGGCTATAGCTTACTATAGGGTTTATAGCGGCGCGATTTAAAGCGTTAATAGGCATTATAATTATCTAGGTATTTACGGAGATCTTAGATAAGGCCGTTCTAAGCGTACTTCCATATAATTACCTTAAAGGTACAGTTAAAACTATAGTGGCCGCCTATAGGATTATTATAATTCCGCTTAAGGATCTTTTATTATAATAGTATATAATTTAGCACTTAGACCTTATTATTTTACCTTAAAAGTTCTTAATTATTAAGGGTATAGTCCTTATTACTAGTAGGAACTTATTTTTAGGTTAACTAATTATATATAAAGCGTGTAAAGGCGTCCCTTTTTTATACTTTATAAATAAAATTAACTAGTAACTTAGGGGGGTGTTTTATAAACGCCGTTTTAGCTAAGGTAGCTACTACTACCTCTTACTATAGCATAAGACTTTACGTAAAGTTAGTACTAGCGAAGTAATATATAATATATAGGTAACTTATTAGGTTATTGCGGGGGACTATAGCCTAGGCTAAGGGGTCTTCCCTAGGGTTAAGCGCTATTAGGCCAGTTAAAGTAGTTTTAAAAAGAATAGTAAAACACTCTAGTCCGCCAGCGCCAAATTTATAAGGGTTACTTATATACTGCACGTATGCTACTTACTAGTATAGTATAGTAGCACTAGGGCCGCCTATAAGGCCTATAACCCGTAACTTTTACTATAATATAGGTAGTATAGTATTAAGGAGTGTCCTTTTACTGCTATCTTTAAAGCCTTTAGTATAATCTAGGCGCTAAAATAGTATATTAGCGGGATTTACTTTACCTAGCTTATATTTAATCTTAAAATTAAACTTAGCTAGTTTTTTAGCGTACTAGGCCTAGTAAGTAGATAAGCTTTTAGTAGTTATAAAGTACCTAATATTATTATAATTATAGAGCACGCGCGTTATATGCGCGGTATATTTAAGGTAATAGCGCTATATCTTAAAGCATTATACTATAGCGAGTAGTTTTTTATTATGCGTATTATACCGTATTTCTATGCTAGTAAGCTTCTAACTATAATAAGTAATTAGGTACTAGTAGAGTTAGTCTCCCTACTTTAACGGCTGCAGAAGTATACCGCTATAGGCATAATTAGAAGCATTAGTAATTACTATTAAAGGTAGATTCAGGTTAAAGTAATAAAGTAGCGAAGCCTATATAAATGTAGCGCGTAGCTTATAAAACGCCTACTAAGCGTTATTAGGCTAGGACTAAGGTTAATACCATTTAGTAGGCCCTTTTAACTTACGCTTCTACTTCTTCTCCCTATTTAATATTGGGTCGCGATATGCCTATATAAGATATATATATAGGGGGTATATAGTATTTAAGTAGTTCCAGATAAATTACTTATAGAAGTTAACAAAGCTAAGAAAGACCTAGATGTCCCTATAGGACTTAGGCTTAGGCTATTCCTTAATAGCTTTTATACGGTTAGGGTTTATTATAATACCTTTAGGGGTAATAATAAAGCCTAGGAACTTAATGTTCTTAGTATAAAAGATATATTTTAATAGTTTAGTATATAGGCCCTAAGCGCGGAGCTGTTATAGTACCTACTTAATATACTTAACGTGCTTATCCTTATTATTTAAGTAGATAAGAATATTATCTAGGTAAACTACGTAGATAGTATCTACTAGGGTTTTTAGAGCTTTATAAATATAGCTCTAGAAAGTTATAGGGGCGTTAGTAAAACCAAAGGGTATTATTAAATACTTAAAGTGACCATAGCGTATCTTAAATACAGTCTTTTATTTATCTCCCTTTTTAATATAAATCCTATAGTATACATTATAAATATCTAGCTTTATAAATATCTTTATATAGCTAAGCCTATTAAAGAGTTTACTAACTAGCGGTAGGGGGTACCGATTTTTAATTATAATCTTATTTAGGCGTCTGTAGTTAACGTATAGCCATATTATACTGTCTACTTTTAGTATAAAGAGGATGGGCGCTCTAGTAGGCAACTTACTAGGCCTAATCTAGCCCTTTTTAAGAGCACTGTTTAGGTACTCTTATAAGATCTATAACTCTTTCTATAAGAGGTTATAGAGGGGTATTTATGGTAGCGTCTTGCCTTTTTTTAAGTTAATTATATAGTTATACTTAGAGTTCTATAGTAGCATGCTTGCTTATTAGAGAAAATATTAATTTTCTCCTTATATATATTTAGTAGGCTAGGGGCTATAGAGGTTAAAGCGACTATTATATAGTAGTGTGCTTCTAGGAGCTAGTAAAGAAAAGGGTATAGCTAATATGCGTTTTATAAGTGTACTTGTACTAAAAGTATATATAGCTTTACTATAGTATACTTAATAGTTTTAGTGTTTTAATTACCTCCCCCTTATATATAGGTAATCTACGCTAGTATTAGAGGGTCTCTATAGGTACTTACTGCTAGTAACGGTAGGTTTTCTACTATATTTATAACCGGTGTCTCTACGTCTAAAGGGTCTGCATAGGTACTTACTGCTAGTAATAATAGGTCCTCTATTATATTTATAACCGGCGTAAAAAAGAAGTCTTTTGGCTATAGCAAATAGACTGTTTTACTAGCCTTAATATCTACTAAGAGAGCGTTAAGGGTAACTATTTAAAGGCGTCTAGGGTCTAAAGTACTCTAAATAAACTGTTTAAAATAGAAGCTAATTAATAGATCTGCTTCCGCGAGCTAATCCTATCTAAGAACTATATTATAACTATTAAATAAGCCGCCCTAAAAGGTCTGCGGGCCAATAGTACAAAAGGTACCCTAGGAGTCGCTAGTGGTAACTATTAGATTATAAGTATCCTAGATTATTATCTGGTTGCTATTAAGAAAATATATAATAGGTTTATATAAATATAGCGCGTAGTATATAGGTAGGTTAAACCTATAGATAATATCTTAATTAATAAGGTTAATTTAGTACCTATTATTATATAAAGTATATAAGCGGACTTCGCCCTAGGGTATATCTATCGCAATATATACTATAATACATTTCTTCTCTCCCTCTATATTAGGCCCTAGTTATAATTAAAAGAGATGCGCTACTAGGGCTTTAGGTTTTCTAAAGGCCGAGCTAACTTCTCTTTATTGGCCTGCTTCTAGTGTTTTTTATAGTGGCTACCTGTGGTTCTTTAACTTGCCTATGTAGCACTAGCGTCCAAAGGGTCCCTTAAGCCGTTCAGCTTTTAGGTGGTCTTTTTAGAAGTTTACTTAAAAAAGCATCGCCCTTTTTAAATTTATTCCCTAAGCCTAAGTCTACGGAGCCTATACTACGACCGCGCTTTATACGCGATAATTTACTACTACTACTTATGCAATCTTCCGTAAGCTTTATAGTATTAAGCAATTACTCTATATAGCGGATTTTATTAAAAAGGTCTTTAGTAGTTCTTACCCATTATACAAAGTTCTAGCGGAAGAGCTCTACTTATAGGTATGTTGGGAGATATAAGAACTAAAAGTCTATCTATTATTTAGGATTAATAAAAGGGGTATAAGAGAAGAGGTCCTCTAAGCTATATATATAGGCTAGAAAGACATTAAACCTCTAATTTTCCTTTATAATAGCCGTATAGTATATTATAGCGTTATTAAAGCGTCTTACTATAGGGTTTCTAATCTGGTCTTAAACTATAGTCTTAAACTCATCCTATAGTAAAGGACCCTTATTCTTAGTACCTAACCGGCGATAAACTAGTTAGGTAATTATCTTTTCTCTTATAAGACCTTTAATAGCCTAGCGCGTACGTTACTTATAGTTATAGTTAGCATTATTAACCTTAAATTAGTTCTTAACTGCGGCAATCTACCAGTTAAAATGCTGTTAAGTAGTACCGCTAATATTAGGTAGTAACTTCTTAACTAGGGCGTTAAGATTTAATTAGCGTATGCGTTTACTACGTAACTTATACTCTTTACTAAAGAGGCAATAGAAGGGCTTTATTAAATTAATAATGCTCTATAAGTTAGCTATTTTCTTAGCTAGCTTATCTAGCTCCTTTATATTAGCGGTATTAGGTAGGACGCTAGTAACCTTACTAAGCTTTTATTAAGCCTAGGTATATAAGCTAAACTAGTCTCTAGCGTTTATAAATATCTAATTGTTTTAAGGTTTAGAAGGTGGCTTAAATGCTACTAGTGTGCTTCTAGCGGTTTTATTTACACTAGATTCTAAGGCGTTTTACGGTTATATTACTAGCGTATTACCGTTAAGTATAGGTGTTGGTTTTCTTTTTAGAGGCATTATAGAAAAATTAAACCGGCTATCCTCCTAAAGGGATTGGTAAGGATTTAAATATAAGGTAAGGATGTAGATAGGAAGTCTAATAATAGAATAATAGGTATATTGTATAGACAGAGACGAATCCTTAAGGGAAAAGGAGGAGTCTGTGTGCGAGGTAGGAAGGGTTTTCCCTAGGTACGTGCAGAGCACGTGCCTTATGGGCGAGTCACCCCTGGGTTGCCCTAGGGTCACCCGTACCTTGCGGCTATATATCTACTTAGGTTTTACCTAATAAAGCTGTCTAGGAAGGATTTATATATATAGGACTATAGGACTATAGCCTAGAGGCTGTATGCGTAGTATTATACGTAGTATAATACAACGGATATAAAAATTAAAAATTAAAAAATGTATTGCTCCCATATCGCTACTTTCATGACTTCCCCTCTACCCCTTCAGTTGCGCCAACGCCTTCAACAAGCTCCACCTCCCCTTTCTCCGTCGTATCTCCCGCAACCGCATTCACCTTGCCAACTTTAGCATCTTTCCCATCAAAAAGCAATGCTACGCCTTCCAAACTCGGTCCCTTGGTCTCGATGAAGAAGATCCAGACGACTACAAATTGGACAACAATCCACACGACGTAGAAGAAGTAGAACTTCCATGCAAAGCGGTCCAAACCAAGCGGGTTGACGTAGGTGTTGAACGCCCCAGCGGCGCCGGCGAGGAGCCAGAATAGTGCTATACCCTTCGCACGAAGAGTGTATGGGAGGATTTCGACAACGTAGACCATCATAGCACCACTGAGAGTATTTTAGTATTTGAAACTTCTTCATGCAGAGGTGCGGATGGGGGAGCATACGTCCAACCGAGGTTGTGCACGCCGCTGTAGAGGTAAATAAATGCCACTGAAGCATAAGATGCGGAGGTTGATTTCGTCTCAACAAATACTAGCCTCTAATGTTAGTTCGTGCCATTAAGAGGTGATTAATGAAATCCCTAACCTCCAGTAGTAATCGTGATGAGCGTAAAAACCAGCCACATTAGACCCATCGACCATAACATCAATGGCCTTCTTCCCACCCTCCCAGGCAAGAAAGCGAAGCTGACCGAACAAGCCAAGGAGAACATCCCGCTCGTAGCAGTGATTAGCGTTTGATGGAATGTTGACGTGACACCGGCTGAGTCCAGCATGCTATGCAAATAATACGATACCAGCCCGTTCCCTGACCACTGCTTGCAGATGCCACACCAAATCATAATGAAGGATCTCCATCGATTGCCTTTAGTTCTCCAAAGCTCGCTCCACTGGGTCTGCCGCGCTGCAATTTCGAGCTTAATTGTTTCACGAATTTCTCTGAATTCGTACTGCACAACGGGATCTTCGCGGTCGCCATTGGCATGGTAGTGGGCTAGAATGTCAAGCGCTTTCTCTTCTTTACCTTGACTAATAAGCCAACGAGGAGATTCCGGAAGGAATAGGACACCGATGGCTTGAAAGATTGAAGGTAACGCTTGGAAGATACTAGGAACGCGCCAGGCCCAGGTATTGCTCATGCGAAAGCTACCGAAGGTGATCCAAGCGGCTACAACGGAACCGGTTGAGTATTGGGTGTTCGACATGGCCGTAGCCGTTGCTCGGTGGTTTGGATAAGCCAGTTCGGCCATGAGAACTGGTCCAATCGCACCCACAACTACACCACCTATCCCGAGCAAGAGTCGACCGGCGATGAACATTCCCGCTAGTGTATGTTAGCTAGAGTAACCGTATTTGGTAAATAGGAAATGCACCGTTCACTGATCCAGTACAAAGAGCTGTGCCGACGATACAGATTGAACTAAGTTGAACATTAGCACTGGTATGGAGGAAGAAAAGGGCCTGGATTTGAACACATACGACCCAACGAACATAGCTACTCGTCTACCAAACCGATCGGAGAGAAATGCGATTAAACAAACACCGAGGACATTGCCAACCCAATATGAGGCACTCAATATCCCGAGTAAACTTCCGTGAGGATGATGAAATTCTGCTTCCACCGTTAGTGATTTCCTGCGGACTTGATGGTTTTCAAAGAAAGTCGTTAACCGTTTTGCCAGACTTTCAGCTGTTGAACGTTATTTATGAGACTCGCATCGTAACCCTGGACATACTCGCTCATCAAAGGCACAAAGAGGAGTATATTTAGAGTTCGTAAACCACGATCATTCCACCAATGCCCTTGTTTATTGTTCAATGGTGTTGTCGCAGCAAGGACATTGCGATCTGTCCGGGCATTCGCTTGAACGCCCATCGTTTTTCCTGCGATCGACAAATGATAGATACCTTGGGCTATCGTCAGAACTTAATTAACAAGATGGGATGGTGAGCAATAAGTATTACTGCAAGTAATTAAGGCTGATCTCCCCATATATTTTTTCAGTGATCAGTGATCGTCATGCCGGCGACGACCCGCAATTAGGAGGGTATTAATCAGGGTCGAGTGCGGAGCTATATGAGAGTTATTAATCTACCCCAGAGAGATAGTTCGGCCCATAAACCTCGCTTTAGGGCTTGTTTGGTAACTTTTTTTGACCAAATCAAATTGGCCAGGTGGGCGGTCAAAAAAACCACCTGGGCCTACCTGGTGGCTCACGGGCCACCCAGATCGATATCCACCTGGTGGAAGTCGTCCATTTGGTAACCCAGGTGGGTGGTCTTGGCAGCCAAAAGTCGAGCCCCTATCTGGCTAGGTGGAGTCCTGCGTCAGCCGCGATTGTACGGCCAAAAGTAGAATAGACTGCGCGATTTTGGCAAAAATCGCCCGGGGTACTGTTCAACTACTGCCAGGTCGATTGACTTGACCGTATTTTTAATCATTTTTAATCAAGTATCGCCATCACGTGACCTCCGAATATGAAGCCTTAAATATCAATAGCAGTATTCACAAGTCTTCTAGTGCTCCTAGCGTTAATCTAAATGCTTATAGATTGTGCAAAAAGCCTTCCTACGTCTCGTAGACGCCAGCAAATTGTTAACTCTCCGCGCGGCGAGGCAAGGACGGTGGAACCGCTATTTGGACTTCCGCAGGCGATTAATAAGACGTTAACCTGGCTTGATCAAGAGCTGTTCGTTTTGCTCCTTAATAGGCTCGGCCTGGCCACGATCCCGCCAAATGGACGTCCTTCACTAGGTGGATATACATCCCTACTTTGGCGCCTACTATTAGCGCTTAATATCGGGCGCACAGATGTCAAAAAGCTGACCTAGCGGATATCCACCTGGCCGATCCGACCCGGCCAAAAAAAGTTACCAAACAAGCCCTTAATCTGTACCGAGCTGGAACAGGAAAAAATCCCGACCATATCTCGGGGCACAAGCTTAATTCGCTTCCACTAGCTGGCCAACCTATCGAACCACCAATAGCCGATTTTCTAAGAGATGGGAAATACCTCCGGACGTACCGCTCTTGGCGCTTTAGCTAGCACTTCTCCACCAAAACAGGGGTCCAGCCTTTCAATTGCTATTGAAGTAGTCCTTGCAGAATTTTACGTTCCTAATTTAGTTACTGGATACTGCAACTTCTGTTTCCACTATGAGCGAAGCATTACTTCAACCCACAATTTCGATACTTGGTCAGGACCCTCCGCGGATCCACCGGATCAACGCGAATTCGTTCCAGCAGAGTGCAGTTGTGACTGCCAATGGATGGCAATATGCTGCTTTATACACATCCAAGCATGGACAACAGGATTCAAACGCTTGTTATATAACCTTAGGTCGGCGGAAAGTACGCTCACTCGTACATTCGGTGATCAAATCTTCTGCATGGGAATGTATAAGCTTTGAAGATTACATACAGGCTGTAGATGATGGACACAACACAATTTCGTTGGGAGTTTGTACAGGGGATGGGACAATTCAGATATCTTTTGATCACCACTGTGACCGGTAGGCGCCTCGGGGTGGCGGAAATGTACAATGGTGTTAACTGCTGACATTGCCGTTAGCTTAAAATTTCGGTCATCCATACCCGGAGCTGCCACCGAGCCACAGAAGCATGTATGGAGTACAGCTCTCTTTGGTAAGATAGAGCACACGCTACCTGGGCTGGAAGCCTCGGAGCTTATGGAGGAGGTGACTTATCCAAGATTCGTAAACATTGATGAGGATATGCTCTTATCCTACCGCATTGGACAGTAAATGGACCCCTACCCGACCTGGACCGACTTTTTGCACTGACCAAACGAAGAGCAGGATTAGGTTCGGACGTTCTCTACCGCTACTCCTCTGAAACACATACCTATAAATTCCTCGGTACGCACTTGACCGGGGTTGGTAACAGCCCCTATGTGAATGGCATTGATTATAAACTTGGCCGAGTCCATCTATCTTGGACGTATCGCCGGTTCATCGAATATGAAGGGGTGTATGATAAAAGCTCAACGGCGCATAAAGCCCAAGCGGGTCCAAATGGGCCGGAGAATAATTACACCTTGTCATATATGTATAGTGATGATGGCGGCCAAAGTTGGTGCAACTCGATGGGGCAGACTATTTCTGAAGGTAAGGATTTGACTGTACTACCGACTGCAGAAGGTATCGTGGTATTTAATCTTCCGACGCAAAGTGGCATTTTGAATCAAGAGGCCCAAGCCGCAGACGCAATTGGTGGCTTCCATGTGTTGAATAGAGAGAATCTCAGCGGTAAGGAAGAGTGGATGATCTATACGCGGAGTCGATTAGGTGATGCTATTTGAAACCCCTTCTACAATCGTAGCTGACCTTTTCCTTAGGCTCATGGAAGAGGACTCCTATATTCGGTCTCCAACCTACAGAAGCTGGAGCTCGAGGAAGCATTTGCGCAGATATGGAGAGCAATCTTTACGCCATACTTCCAGGTAACACAGATTCGTCGTTGACCATCCTGAAAGCTCTCAAGTCTCAGAATCACGACCAATTTGAGATAGTTTGGAAGGGCGATGGCTTCGACGGAGAACCTTTGATTGACCATGTGAGGTTGGACGAAAGTAGCGTTTTGTCCGTGTTCACGCGGACAAGCAAGGACGAGAACGGGAATCGTAAGGTAGTAGTGCTGGATTTTGATCTCGGCCAGTGACGAAGCCGTGACTAGCCAAAGGCGGAAGATGTACGCACGTGGGTCTAAAACAGGAATAACTCTGAGTCATGTCTGGTGGATAGTTCTGAGGGTATGAGGCTCCACCAATCAGTGATGTGAAGGCGCTTTGCCCTGTTAACTCCCTCGCTGCGGTATCCCGTTAACCGTCAGCCCGAGTCATGTTTGCGGGGACGCTTCAGCCGCCTCTCTTCTCACTAATGCCTAAACCCGGGATTATCGACGATTTTCCCAACGCTAATTGCCGATCGCATGTCTTGGCAGTTAAGTGCATGGGAATTTGTTTAAGTAGGCAATTTCGCTAAAATTTATATTAACTGCAGGAACTGGAAAGGCAATGTTAATTGTAGCCGGTGATGCATGTTTCGCTGCTCAGGTGCACTGCGGATAGCCACTCTTGAGCAAAAATACTTCAATCCATTCCATTAAGCAATGGCACTTATTCTCTTAAGCATTTTAATGCTCACAACCAGGACACTGGCTGGAACATCGACTTACGCTATTCCAACATCAGTGCCAACCAGCGCGGCAGTGCTTGACCCTGCGCCGGTAGGAATCTCGTACGTTTCAATCGGCTAACATCAGGGCTTCTGGAGTCGTGCAGATGTCTGATTTTGTACTGGGTATCTTAGTTATGAGTTCTTCACGTTCCCTTCCTACCACACAAATGTTTCCGCCACGACACAGTGCGAACAAAATTTGAAGGATTTATCCGGATCATGGCCGCCAATCCGGATAGGAGGGACGACACAGTAAGTGCATGTTTCCTACTTGACTAGAATTTGAAGAATAGAGGCCCTGAATGTAAATGTATGTATAGGGATCGTGCCGTTTACGACCCTTCGCTGTCAGCCTATGTATCATACTCGGTAGCGGCTTCTACAGACGCACCATCAATTTTGACTTTCGGTCCAAGTTTTATGACACTTGCAGGGCAGTATGCTGGAAGTGTTGTCTTGGGTGAGTTCGAAATTGAGAAGCCAGGGCGAAAGAAGCTTGAAGGAATATCTTGCTGATGACACGCTTTGCTTCGTTGCTAGGTCTTAACCGCGGCCACAACAATATTTCGAACACCATCGCCGCAGCTAAGGTCGCTAAAGTCCAAATGCCAAATCTTCTTGCCATTGAGCTTGGAAACGAACCAGAGTGTAAGCGACCCTACGGTTTAGGCCGTTTTCAATGCTGACTTCGACGGGGAGACTACGCGAACGCTGGTCAGCCTGTTGCTAGTGGCACTTGGAATGCGGCCACCGATGCAGCATCGCAGGCCAACTGGCAGATATCGGTTGGAAAAGCATTGGGAAAGACATCGATTATCGAAGCATGCAACTCCCTGTCGAACCCACCAACATGGGGTGCTGCTGAGCTGATTGCGGCTCAAAACTCGACGGCGCTTTCATATGTGAAGGACTTCTCGCACCACAATTACCCCGGCGGCACTGTGCAGTCTTTGATGAGCCACAGTAATGTTGCAAGTAACATGGCAACCTTCAGCTCTGACGTGGCGGCCGCTTTGAACATTGGAAGGCAGTACGTTTTTGGCGAGATAAACTCCGGTATGTATTCCGTAATATCGATATTCCCTTCGAAGAACAAAAAAGAAAGCCAGTTCTAATATTCCCCGCACAGCGGTTGGTGGTGGTGCATCCGGAGTGAGCCCTACCTTCGGTGCTGGTCTTTGGGTGGGTGACGTGTCCCTCAGAGCCGCCTCCGCGAGTATCAGTCGGCTCTACTTCCACCATGGAACTATCGGCGCTTGCCAGTACTGCTGGTGGGGCCGCTATGATATGGGTGCTCCATATTACGGCGCTATTTTTGCGACAGCTGCCATGGCTGGGGGTGCACGTATCGCAGCAATTGATAGCGGAAGCGGCGCATATGCCGTCTATGCAATCTATTCGTCCGCCGGAAAGCCAATGAGAGTAGCCTTGTATAATTCAGATTATTATGCTGGAAGTGGGACCAGAGGAAGCCAGTCATTTGTGCTAACTGGGTTGACAAATACCATTGTCACAGCTAAAAGGTTGACTGCAGCGAGCGCTCTCTCAAGGGTTGACCAAGGCTCGAGTCCAACTTGGGGAGGCCAGTCGTACGCAGGTGGGACGTGTGTGGCTACCGGCTCGGCCACATTGGAAACAACAACTGTATCCAGCGGCAAGGCAACATTTACTCTTGAGGCTTCAGAGGCATTATTAGTCTATCTTTGATATCCCGAAACCCAAGGGTGGCTGTCTCCACAGTGAAACTGAAATGAGGACAGTGGGTACACTCAAGCGTAAATATAACCTTTTTCAAGCAGTTTTAGCTATATATCTCATTCCTTGTTCTGGCACGTGCAACTTTCTCAAGAATAACCCTCCTAAGTTTGTTGGTCAAAAAGATATGTAATAGCCTTACAGTAAGCACGAAAGATATGTACATCCGAAAGGTGATACGATGCGGGGTTGGCCGAATTTTGTCAAGGTCGAAGAGTTTCAGGGGATCGGTTGTAGAAAGGAGGGATGCTTGCTTAGAGTATCTATCACGTGCGAAACCACTCACGCCACCCCAGCAGATTCCTGTTGGGTTTGACGGAAACCACTTGGTAAGTTACATAAAACCGGACTACACAAAGTGCACAAAATTCAGGTGTCAAGATTAATGGCAAGGTGGCCGAGTGGTTATGGCGTTACGTTTAGGTTGCATGATGCTATTACTTTCCGTAATTCGAAAGAGCGTGGGTTCGATCCCCACCCTTGTCAATGTGTTTTTGCGTTGGTAGGTTATCTTTCTCTTTGCTATTGCGTTCTCAGGGGTGGCTTCGCACCTGGGAACGGTGGGGCAAAGGCAACTCATGGTTGGGCAGAGGCCCACCCGAAGCTCATCTCGAGTTTTTACCCTACTCTTAATCCTGCTCGAGCATGGAGAAGCGAGCTCAACCCTGGTTAAGTGATAAAACGAATCTTTGATCTACTCGATATCGTATACGATTCCTTCTTCGATATCTTCATCTTACATATCTAGATATTACTAGCAGGAAAACTAGTGCATGGTCGGGGGTTCTAGAGTAAGGTGCTAGATCTCTCATCTCTTGGAGGCTTCTTACATAATCGACATTGGGCTTTTGTACTGGTACTATCTTTAGAACGATACTAAAGATTAATTACCGCACAGATATAATTGTGAACGTGTTCTGTGATACAGAAACGCGCCATATATGGGGACCCGGATGTAACGAAATGACTTTTCTGGCTTAAGAATCTATGCAATGCGGTCATTACTATGCCATTAGGTTCTACAAAATCTAAGATGTCTCATGGCAACCTAAGCGACAGCTATTGCGAGTAATGGTACATTTACACCCTTACCAAGGCACAACTCTCATTTCCTCTTCCACAAACTCCCACTGTGTTCCAGCTGGATATTTCCCTTCCTGATCCTCAATCAATCCAGTGTGTCCAACAGCCAGCGCCCAGCGAGCTTCTTGGCAGCGAGCGAGAGCTAGGGCCACCAATCAAATCGCTCGCTGTTCGCTGCACCAAAATAGGCAGGCTCGCTGTTCGCTGTCAGCTTAATTTCCTAATTA
>Ga0307515_10010033_pt1 | contig 18226 bp, 8 predicted proteins | sample 17_EM_MG_FD_194513 | JGI IMG/M metagenome (GOLD analysis project Ga0307515, IMG submission 194513) | Populus trichocarpa ectomycorrhiza microbial communities from riparian zone in the Pacific Northwest, United States - 17_EM | ecosystem: Host-associated > Plants > Roots > Unclassified | place... | reverse complement strand
GCGAGCTGCCGGTCGGCGGCGAGCTGCGCCTGCTGGGCACACCGAGCTTCGTGGTGTTCCCCGCCACCGTCATCATCGTCCACCCCGACTTCATATCGGTGATGACGATGCACCCGCGGACGGCGGGCGAGACCGACTACGAGCACCTCATGCTGGTGCCGGCCGATCGCGCCGGCGACGCCGCGCACTGGGACAAGAGCTGGGCGCTGATCGACGAGGCGGTGTTCCAGCGCGAGGACCTGTGGGTCTGCGAGCAGATCCAGCGCGGGATCACCGCGGGCACCACCGAGGAGCTGGTGTTCGGCGAGCTCGAGTCGGCGGTCCGGCTGCTCCACGCCGAGATCGACCGCGCGCTGGAGCCGCCGGGCTAACGATCGGCCAGGTGACGGAGCTTGTCGGGGTTGCGCACCCCGTAGATCGCGGCGATCGCATCGCCGGAGATCTCGAGCGCGAGGGTCTCGACGCCGTCGGCGGTGCGGATCACGAAGCCGGGGAGGCCGTTGATCACGGCCGGCTCGGCGATCCAGGGCTCGGGCAGCCAGCCCTTGGCGGCCAGGCCGGCGAAGAACCGCAGGATCTTGTCGCGGCCATGGAGCGGGTTGAGCACGGCGTTGCGCTTGCCGCCGCCGTCGCCGTAGAGCACCGCGTCGTCGGCCAGGATCCGGGCCAGGCCGGCGAGGTCGCCCTGCAGCATCGCGGTGTGGAACGCGCCGGCGAGCCGGGCGGTCGCGTCGGGGGTGGCGGCGAACCGCGGGCGCTCGTCGCGCACGTGGTCGCGGCCGCGGGTGGCGAGCTGGCGGCACGCGGCCTCGGAGCGGTCGAGGATGTGGGCGATCTCGCGGTAGTCCATGTCGAACACGTCGTGGAGCAGGAACGCCGCGCGCTCGAGCGGCGACAGGCGCTCGAGCGTCATGAGCAGCGCGATCGAGACGTCCTCGGCCAGCGCGAGCGCGGTGGAGGCGTGCGGCTCGCCGCTCGCCGGCGCGCCGGAGGCAGGCTCGACCACCGGCTCGGGCAGCCAGGTGCCGACATAGTGCTCGCGCCGCGTGCTCGCGGCCTTCATCCGATCGAGGCACAGCCGCGACGCGGTGCGGGCGAGGAACGCGCGCGGCTCGGCGACGCGCTCGCGATCGGTGGCGTTCCAGCGCAGGAACGCGTCCTGGGCGACGTCCTCGGCCTCGGCGACCGAGCCGAGCATGCGGTACGCCAGGCCGACGAGGAACCGGCGGTGCGGCTCGAAGCTGGCGGCGGCGTCGTGCGCGCTCACGGTACCGTTGTCTCCTTGGCTGTCCCCTTGGCTGTCCCCTTGGCGTCGCCGAGCAGCCGGGCGATGTCGTCGAGCCGGGCCAGGATCGCGCGGTTGACCGCGGCGGCCTCGGCCCCGGCGGCGCGGGCGGCCTCGGCCTCGGCGCGCGTCTCGGAGGCCGGGGCGTCGAACGCCATGCCCGACAGCGCCGGCCCGAAGGTCTGGACCAGCGAGGCCAGCGCGTGGCCGGTCGGCGTGGTCGGAAACAGGTTGTCGTAACCGACCGACAGGCACGTCGCGATGTAGAGGATGCCGTCCCACGGCGTCGCGCAGCGCGGGTTGGAGTCGCGCTCGGAGAGGTAGAATGCGATGCCGCCGCCGATCACGGTCGTCGCCAGCGCGTCGATCGGATCGTCCTTGGCCCAGCGCCGCAGGTCGTGCTTGATCGAGGCGTACTCGCCGCCCTCGGCGGCGAGCAGGCCGAGCGCGAGCGGCACGAGGCGGACCAGATCGTCCGATCCTTGGAGCGCGCCAGGCCTGCTGGTCCCGGCCGGCCCGCCCCTCCCGATCGCTCCGAGCACCTGGGACCTCGCGTCGCGGAAAGGCTCAGTCATGTCACCACACCGTAGACATGCGGCGCCCGCGTGGCAAGCGCGCGCGGTCCTCGGCGGCGGCGCGATCCGAAAGGACGCCCGAGACCGGCCCGATGATTCCCGTCGGAAGATCCGCAAGATTGGATCTCGAGCGGCGGCGCCCGGTTGGCGGGTCGCTGCAACGAAACGTGCGGCTCGCGCATTCCAATATCATCGTCACACCGTATTCCCATTCGTGTTCGTGGCTCTCGTGCCTTGTTCGATTGACCGGTGCGACGTCTTCCGTGGCGAGTCGAGGCGACTTACAGGTGGAAGAAACCCGGATCCGGAGGCTGATGTGAACGAGCTGGTGGTCGCGTCGCTGCAGTTTCCGACGGTCGTGTTCACGATCGTGCTCGGCATCGTGCTGGTGTACTGGCTGTTCGTGCTGATCGGCGCGCTCGACATCGACCTGCTCGGCGGCGGCGACGTCGACGTGTCGGGCGCGGCCAAGGGCATCGGCGACGTCTTGACCGGCGGCGCCAAGGGCGGCGCCGAGGCGTTCCACGCCGGCGGCGATGTCGATGTCGATGTCGACGGCGACGTCGACGGCGGCGGGCTGTGGCACGGGCTCGGGCTGGGCGACGTGCCGGTGACGATCTCGGTCTCGCTGATCACGCTGATCGCGTGGTGCGGCGCGCTGCTGTCGATGCACTACGTCGCCGGCACCGCGGCGTGGTGGAGCGTGGTGATCCTGGTGCTCGCCGTGGTGATCGCGCTGCCGATCGCCGCGGTGCTGATCCGGCCGATCGCGCCGGTGTTCGCGGTCAAGGAAGGCAAGTCCAATGCCGATTACGTCGGCCACGCTTGCACGATCACGACCGGCCGGGTCGACGACAGCTTCGGCCAGGCCACGATCGAGGACGGCGGTACGGTGCTGATCATCGCGGTGCGCTGCGACGAGCCGGGGGTGCTCGCGCGCGGCGACAAGGCGCTGATCATCGACTTCGATCGCGACCGCCAAGCGTACGTCGTCGAGCCGGCGGCCGACCTGCTCGCGGGCGCCGCGCGCCCCGAGCAGCCGTAGCAGCGCGGCGCGGGTTCGAGTCGACTAGCTAGTTCAGTTTACTTCGCAATGCGGTGTAACTGGCCGGTGGGGACCGGCCGAGGAGCTCACATGGGACCACAACTGGCAATCTTTCTGGTCGCGATCGGCGGTGTCCTGGTGCTCGGCGTGCTGGTGCTGATCGCACGCACCTGGCGCCAGGTCGATCAAGGGCGCGCGATGATCGTCAACAAGATGGGCAGCGAGCCCAAGGTGACGTTCACCGGCGCGATCGTGCTGCCGATCGTCAACAAGGCCGAGGTCATGGACCTCTCGGTCAAGACGATCGACGTGTCGCGGCGCGGCAAGGAGGGCTTGATCTGCGCCGATAACATCCGCGCCGACATCAAGGTCACGTTCTTCGTCCGGGTCAACAAGACGGTCGACGACGTGCTGCGGGTCGCGCAGTCGATCGGCTGCATCCGGGCGTCGCAGCAGACCACGCTCGAGGAGCTGTTCGCCGCCAAGTTCTCCGAGGCGCTCAAGACCGTGGGCAAGAAGATGGAGTTCGAGCAGCTCTACACCCAGCGCGACATCTTCAAGGACCAGATCATCCAGGTGATCGGCAAGGACCTCAACGGCTACGTGCTCGACGACGCTGCGATCGACTACCTCGAGCAGACCCCGGTCGAGGTGCTCGACCCGAGCAACGTGCTCGACGCGCTCGGCATCCGCAAGATCACCGAGATCACGACCGGCGCCAACATCGACACCAACCAGCTCAAGCAGCGCGAGCGCATGGAGCTCGGCAAGCAGAACCTGACCGCGCAGGAGGCGTTGTTCCGGTTCGAGCAGGCCCAGTCCGAGGCCGAGGCCAGGAAGGACAAGGAGGTCGCGGTCGCCAACGCGCGCGAGCAGAACGAGGCCCAGCGGTTCCGGCTCGAGGAGGAGAAGCGGACCCACATCGATCGCCAGCGCGCCGAGGAGGCGATCCAGATGGCCGAGCAGGCCAAGCTGCGCTCGGTGCAGGTCTCCGAGCAGGGCCGGATCCGCGAGGTCGAGATCGAGAAGGTGCGGGTCGCCAAGGCCCACGACCTCGAGGAAGTCGTTCGCCGCCGCGAGGTCGAGCTCGGCTCGATCGACATGAACAAGGCGGTCGAGACCGAGAAGCGCTCGATCGCCGACATCATCCGCGCCCGGATCGCGGTCGACAAGACGGTCGCGGTCGAGGAGGAAGCGATCAAGGACCTGCGGACCGACGCCGAGGCCAGGCGCCACAAGCAGGTCACCGTGGTCCACGCCGAGGCCGCGGCGCAGGAGCTGTTCATCAAGGACATCAAGAAGGCCGAGGCCGAGCAGCAGGTCGCCCAGTCCCACGCCCGGAAGCAGCTGATCCTCGCCGAGGCCGCGATGGAGGCCAGCGACAAGGAGGCGCGCGCCGCGATCCGCCGCGCCGAGGGCACCCAGGCCGAGGCCGCCGCCGAGGGCCTCGCCGAGGTCCGGGTCAAGGAGGCCGACGCGGTCGCCAGCGAGAAGGTCGGGATGGCCCAGGCCCGGGTCCGCGACGCGCAGATCGTGGTCACCGACAAGGAGGGCACGGTCATCGCCGACAACGTGCGGCGCAAGGCGCTGGCCGAGGCGGCGGGCCGCGAGGCCGAGGCCGCCGCGATCGAGAAGACCGGCGTGGCCAACGCGGTCGGGGTCCGCGAGCGGCTGCTCGCCGAGGTCGCGGGCAAGGAGGCCGAGGCCGGCGCGATCGAGAAGCGCATGCTCGCCGAGGCCCGAGGCATCGCCGAGAAGGCCATCGCGATGAAGGCGCTCGAGGGCACGCCGCGCGAGCACGAGGAGTTCCGGCTCCGGCTCGAGGCCGATCGCGCGATCGCGATCGAGCAGCTCAAGGCCCGGGTCCAGATGGCCGAGCACCAGGCCAAGGTCATGGCCGAGACCATGGGCCACGCCGACATCAAGATCATCGGCGGCGATGGCCAGTTCTTCGACCGCTTCGTCAAGGCGGTGTCGCTCGGCAGCTCGATCGACGGCGTGCTCGACAGCTCCGCGTCGGTCCGCCAGCTGGTCGGCGATCGATTGCTGGGCAACGGCCCCGGCCACGGCAGCTCGACGGAGGCCACGCTGTCCGCGGTGCTCGGCAACCTGATGGTCAAGGCCGACGACACCACGCGCGGCAAGCTCAAGGCGCTGCTCGACCAGGCGCGCCAGCTCGGCGTCCACGACGGCAAGGTCAGCTGAACGGGAGGTGCCCATGGCGGACATCGACTCGCGCGGCGGCGGCGACGCCGCGCTCACCGGCGGCAACTACGAGGTCCTGCGCGCGCGGCTGGCGACCGGCGGCAAGGAGCTGGCGCGGCGCGCCGACGCGCTCAACGCGCACCGCAAGGCGCTGTTCGGCACCACCGAGCCGCAGCTGATCGCGACCGAGCGGGTGCGCACCGAGCACAACTGCACGCCGGTGGACATCGTCGGGGTCGGCGACCGGCTGCTGCTCGGCTACCACGTGTTCCTGGGCCTCAAGTCCGAGACCCGGATCGGCGACGTGCTCGCGCTGCACCGCTTCGAGCCGGTGGCAGGCGACGGCTTCGATACCGCGGCGCTCGCGGCGGACGCGCCCGAGGTCGCGCTGCTCCGCGCCCCCGAGCTCGAGCGCGACTTCGCGAACCTGTATCGCTACTACCGCGAAGCCCGGCTGATCAAGCTGGTCAAGCGCGACACCCAGCTGCTCGCGGTGTTCCAGGCCGGCGCGACCTGGCGCGACTGCAAGGTGCTGCGCTGGCGGATCGAGCCCGACGGTCGGGTGATCTACGTCGACGATCGCGGCGACCGCGACCACGCGGCGCTGTTCCCGGCGGCGTACGACTTCGCGTGGACCGAGGTCACCCGCGATCACCAGGTCTCGGGCAAGCACCCGCACTACAACCTGTTCGACACCCTGTTCGTCGAGTGCGTGCACGGTGATCTCACGATCAAGGTCGAGAACAACACCGAGACCGGGCAGGGGATCTACGCCGAGCCGGTCGAGGATCCGGACCAGTCGCTCGACGACGCGCGGATCTACTTCGCGCCCATCGGTAAGCCTGGAGGACTGATCCTGCTCAAGATCCTGCCGTTCCGCGAGACCGCGTGGCGCTACCTGGTGTTCGACACCCGGTCGCAGCGCGTGGTCCGCGCCGACGGCATCGGCCAGGGCTGCCGCAGCCTGCCCGAGGACCACGGCGTGATCTTCCCCGGTGGCACGGTGCTGGTCGGCGGCGCCGCCAAGATGTTCGACGGCGACGCCGGCGACCACGTGCTCGAGCGCGAGCTCCGGTCGCCCAACGGCGAGGACGTGCTGTACGTCTACTTCCGCGGCAGCGACGGCACGTACCTGTTGTACTCGTACAACCTGATCGACAAGGCGGTCGCCGCGCCGATCGCGTGCCACGGCTACTCGCTGTTCGCCGACGGTCGGATGGTGGTGATGCGCGCGTCGCTCGAGCCGACCCGGGTCCACCCGATGCAGGTCTGGCGCACGCCGTTCACCTCGGCGGAGCACGCCGCGAGCGCGCCGACCGACGGCAGCTACCTGGGCAAGGTCGGCAACGCCGATCTGGTGCGCGGGCTGTCCGACGCGCTGTCGATCGCGCGGCTCGCCGATGCCGACGCGCCGGCGCGGGCTGCGTTCGCCGACATCCTCGCGCTCGCGACCCGCGCGGTCGACCAGTACCACTGGCTGGGCCACGCCGACGCCGGCGACCTCCGGACCGCGATCGCCGACGTCAAGGCGACCGCCCGGCTGATCCTCGACGAGTACGACAAGATCGTGGCGCGGCAGGCCGAGGCCCGGCGCGTGCTGGCCGGGCTCGAGGCGCTGGTCGCCGAGCGGCTGCGCGCCACCCGGCTGGAGAGCGCCGAGCGGATCGAGCCGTTCCTCGACGCGCTCACCGCGCTGCGCGCGCTGCGCGGCGAGCTGATCACCAGGGCCGACGTCAAGTTCATCGACACCGCGCGGCTCGCCGCGCTCGAGGCCGAGGTCGTCGCGGCGTTCGATCGGGTGACGATCGACTGCGCCCGGTTCCTCGCCGGCGGCGACGCGTTCGGCGAGCTGGTGACCCGGGCCGACGAGCTCGCGGCGCGGGTCGGCGAGCTGGCCACCGCGGTCCAGGTCAAGGAGGTCCGCGACCAGATCGACCGCACGGCGGCCGGCGTCGACCTGCTCGGCGGTGTGATCGGCGGGCTGCAAGTCGACGACACCACGCAGCGCACCCGGATCCTCGAGAACATCACCGAGGCGTTCGGCCGGGTCAACCGCGCGCGCGCCGTGATCGAGGCCCGCCACCGCGAGCTCGCCGCCAGGGAGGGCCGCGCCGAGTTCGGCGCCCAGGTCAAGCTCCTGACCCAGAGCGTGGCGTCGTCGCTCGCGCAGTGCGACACGCCCGAGCGCTGCGACCGCGAGCTCGCCCGCCTGCTGGTCCAGCTCGAGGAGCTCGAGGGCCGGTTCGCCGATATCGACGAGCTCACCGCCGAGCTCGCGGACCAGCGCGACGACATCGTGCTCGCGGTCGGCGCGCGCAAGCAGCTGCTCGCGGCCGAGCGCCAGCGCCGCGCGGCCAACCTCGACCGGGCGGCGCGGCGGATCCTCGAGGGCATTGCCCGGCGCGGCGCGCAGCTGGCGTCGGCCGACGAGGTCAACGCGTACTTCGCGGCCGACGCGATGGTCGGCAAGCTGCGCGACATCGCCCGCGAGCTCGGCCAGCTCGGCGACGCGGTCAAGGCCGACGAGCTCGACGCTCGGCTGGTGGCGGCGCGCCAGGATGCGCTGCGCGGCCAGCGCGACCGCGCCGAGCTGTTCGAGGGCGCGGGCGAGTTGATCCGGCTGGGCGAGCATCGCTTCGCGGTCAACACCCAGCCGCTCGAGCTGATGATCGTGCCGCACGGCGACGGGCTCGCCGCGCACCTGACCGGCACCGAGCTCTACGAGCCGATCACCGACGACCGGCTGCTCGCCGCGCGCCGGCTGTGGGCGCAGGACCTGCCGAGCGAGTCGCCCGAGGTCTATCGCGGCGAGTACCTGGCCCAGGCGATCGTCGCCGGCGCCGAGGCCGGCGGATCCGGGCCGACCCTGGCGGCGCTGCACGACGCGGCGCGCGACGGCACGCTCGAGGCGATGGTCCGCGCGGTCGCCCAGGAGCGCTACGACGAGGGCTACGAGCGCGGCGTGCACGACCACGACGCGGCCCGGCTGCTCGAGCGGCTGCTCGCGATGCGCGCCGGCGCCGGGCTGCTGTCGTACCCGGCCGCGGCGCGCGCGCTGGCGGTGATGTTCTGGGGGGCGGGCGCCGGCGACGGCGAGGCCCGCGTCCGCTGGCAGCGCACGGCGCAGAGCCTCGCCCGGCTCGCCGATGCGCTCGGCGATCGGGGCGCGCGGCGCCAGCTGTCGAGCGAGATCGCGGGCGCGATCGCGCGGTTCGCCGAGCGCGAGGCGCTCGCGGAGCTCGCCCCGGGAGACGCGGCGCTCGCGGCGCTCGCGGCGGCGTACCTGGTGCACGAGCTCGGCGCCCCCGCGCCGCGGTTCGTGATCAGCGGCACCGCGGTCGCGCTGATCGACGCGCTCCACGCCGAGCTGGCCGCGCGCGGCGCGCGGGCCGCGTTCGACGACGATCTCCGGGCCCTGGCCGGCGCGCCGGGCGCCGGCTACGCGCTCGCGCGCGCCTGGGTCGAGGGCGCGGCGGCGCGCAAGCCCGAGCTCGCCGGGGAGGCAATCGAGGCCGCCGCGGCGCTCGCGACCCCCGAGCTGGCGCGCGCGCCCTCGAGCGCGGTGATCGAGGCGACCGTCACCGGCCTGCTCGGCCGCCACCCGCGGATCACCGGCGGCGCGCTCGCGCTCCGGCTCGACGAGCTGACCGCGCGGCTCGAGCGGTTCCGCACCATCGACGCCCCGGCGTTCCGCGCCCACCGCGCGCTGCGCAACGAGATCGCCGCGCGCGAGCGCGCCCGGCTCCGGCTCGACGAGCTCCGGCCGCAGGTGATGTCGTCGTTCGTGCGCAACCGGCTGATCGATCAGGTCTACCTGCCGCTGGTCGGCGCCAACCTCGCCAAGCAGATCGGCGCCGCCGGCGCGGCCAAGCGCACCGACCAGATGGGCATGCTGCTGCTGATCTCCCCGCCGGGCTACGGCAAGACCACGCTGATGGAGTACGTCGCGGCGCGGCTGGGGATGGCGTTCGTCAAGGTCAACGGTCCGGCGCTCGGACACCGCGTGACCTCGCTCGATCCCGCCGACGCGCCCGACGCGACCGCGCGCCAGGAGATCGAGAAGATCGGGCTCGCGCTCGAGATGGCGAGCAACGTCATGCTCTACCTCGACGACATCCAGCACACCTCGCCCGAGCTGCTGCAGAAGTTCATCTCGCTGTGCGACGCGCAGCGCAAGATCGAGGGCGTGTGGCGCGGCCGGGCCCGGACCTACGACCTGCGCGGCAAGAAGCTGTGCGTCGTGATGGCCGGCAACCCGTACACCGAGAGCGGCGAGCAGTTCCGCATCCCCGACATGCTCGCCAACCGCGCCGACGTCTACAACCTCGGCGACGTGCTCGCCGGCAAGGCCGACGCGTTCGCGCTGTCGTTCCTCGAGAACGCGCTGACGTCGAACCCGACGCTGGCGCCGCTCGCGGCCCGCGAGCTCGGCGACGTCTACCAGATCATCCGCATGGCGCGCGGCGAGCCGGTGCCGGCCAGCGAGCTGGCCCACGGCTACTCGGGCGCCGAGCTCGGCGAGATCCTCGCCGTGATCCGCCACCTGGTCACCGTCCAGGACACGCTGCTCCGGGTCAACCAGGAGTACATCCGGTCGGCCGCGCAGTCCGACGCGTTCCGCACCGAGCCGCCGTTCAAGCTCCAGGGCAGCTACCGCAACATGAACAAGATCGCCGAGCGGGTCGTCGCGGTGATGACGCCGGCCGAGCTCGAGACCGTGATCGACGATCACTACCGGAGCGAGGCCCAGACCCTCACCACGGCCGCCGAGCACAATCTGTTGAAGCTCGCCGAGCTGCGCGGCCGGCTGACGCCGGAGCAGGCCCAGCGCTGGGCCGAGATCAAGGCCGAGTACGTCCGCCGGCGACGGATGGGCGGTGCCGCCGACGATCCGGTGACCCGGCTGGTCGGTACGCTGTCGGGCCTCGGCGCCGAGCTCGGCGCGATCCGCGACGCGGTGGGAGCCGCCGCCCCGACCGCGGAGCTCGCCGACGAACTGCGCGCGCTGCGCGAGGCGATGCTGCGCGCGGTGATGCGGACCTCGGCCGAGGCCGCGTCGCACCATCCGGAGCGCTGGCTGGGCCCGCGGCTCGACGCGCTCGCCGACAGCCTGCGCGCCTCGGCGGCGTGCCGCGGCGGGCCGCCGGGAAGCGCGCCGGGGAACGCGATGGGGAACGCCATCGATGCCCAGCAGCTGCTCGCCCAGGTCCGCCGCATCGAGCAGTCGCTGGTCCCGGTGGTCGGCGCCGCGGTCGAGCAGCGCGCCGGCGACACCCTGCTCGCCAACAAGATGGTGCAGATCATCGAGTTGCTCGAGCAGCTCGACGCCCGGCTGAGCACGCGGTGACCGAGACCACGCCACCCGGGCCTGGCAAGTTGTGGCGCGCCGAGGCCAGGGCCGGCCGCCCATGTCACACTCGCGGGCCGGTGCACAGCCGTCGATTCTCGAGCGCGGTCATCGCGGCGCTGGTCGCGGCCGCCTGCGCGGCGCCGCGCGAGCCGCCGATGCACGTCCGCGTGCCGCGCGCGGCGTTCACCGGCGACCCCGATGCGATCACCGTGAGCTGGATCGGCCACGCCACCCTGCTGATCGGGATCCGCGATCACTGGTTTTTGACCGATCCGATGTTCAGCGAGCGGCTCGCCGGCGTGATGCCGCGCCAGGTCGGGCCGGCGATCGCGCCGGCGGAGCTGCCGCCGCTCGACGCCATCCTGGTCTCCCACGCGCACTTCGATCACCTCGATCTGCCGTCGCTGCGCCGGCTCGGCGACACGCCGCTGGTGGTGCCGCCGGGCGTGCCGACCTTCCTGCCCGGCAACCTGCCGCAGCGCCAGGTGGTCGCGCTCGACGCCTGGCAGGCGTTCCGCCGGGGCGACGTCCGGATCACGGCGGTCCCGGCGTCGCACGGCGACGGCCGCTACCTGATCGACCGCTGGCACACCCGGAGCCACACCGGCTGGGTCATCGAGGTCGGCGACCGCACGGTGTACTTCGCCGGCGACACCGGCTACATCGCGGCCCAGGCGCGCGAGCTCCGCCGCCGGTTCCGGATCGACGTCAGCCTCATCCCCGTCGGCCCGGCCGGCCGCGCCGGCTGGATCGAGCGGCTGCGCGCCGACGTCCACGCCACGCCCGAGGCCGCCCTGGATCTGTTCCAGGACGTCGGGGCGCAGTGGATGGTCCCGATCCACTTCGGCACGTTCTTCGCGCCGGCCGATCGCGAGCTCCCGCTGATCGAGGCCGCGGTGGCGCGGCGCCACCTCGAGCACTCGGTGCGGATCCTCGCGATCGGCGAGACCACGACCTTCCGCTACTAGAACAGCTGGGACAGCCGGACGTAGAACTGCCGGCCCATGAAGTCGTAGGCCGACTCGTCGCTGTTGAGCGCGCCGCCGTTGTAGATCACCGGCGGCGTGACTCCCGCGACGTTGTTGACGCCGACGGTCATGCGCGTCGTGCCCTGGCTGGTCTTGAGGCCGTAGGCGAGGTACGCGTCGCCGGTGGCGTAGTTCGAGACGTCGCGCCGTCCGTTCGCCGGGTTGTTGCAGTTGTTCTGGTTGCACTCGTGGAACGCGTCCAGGAACCGGAAGTTGAAGCCGGCGCCGATGCCGGCGGGATGGTTCCAGATCGTGAACACGTTGAACTTGATGTCGGGGTTCACGCCGAGGTCATAGAAGTTCCGGCCGTGGATGATCTGCTCGTTCCGCGTGATCGGATCGACCGTCCCGGTGTCGATGTTGTACTTGAACAGGTACGTGCCCTCGACCGCGTGCCGGAACGTGCCGGCGGCGTTCTTGTACTGGTACGCCGCCGAGAAGTCGAGGCCCGAGGTCGCGAGCGAGCCGACGTTCTGGACGATGTTCACGATGTGGCTGATCTCGTGGGTCACCGGATCGCGCTGGACCTGGTCGCAGAACTTGTCGAGGCCGCCCTGGTAGCACTGCGACAGGATCGTGGCGACCGGCAGCGTGGTGATCGCGTCGTTGATCTTGATGTTCCAGTAGTCGAGCGTGAAGTCGAGGCCGCGCAGCGGCTCGTAGACCAGGCCGGCCGTGCCGACGTTGCCGGTCTCCGGCGCGAGCTTGGTGTTGCCGCCGCCCAGCGCGCGCTGCTGCGACGTGCCGAACGTCGAGCCCATCGGCACGCCCTGCTTGAGGCACTGGGCGCCGGTCATCGCGTCGAGCGGGGTCTGGACCTTCTTGCTCGGCGGCTTGGTGTCGCACGGATCCTCGAGCAGAGGGAAGCCATCGGCCTGGCCGGCGAACAGCTCGGCGACGTTGGGCGCGCGGAACGCCGTGCCGTAGGTGCCGCGCAGCGCGATGCCGCCGGCGACGCGAACCAGGCCGCTGATCTTGCCGGTCGCGCCCGAGCCGAAGGTGTTGTAGTCGTACGCGCGGCCCGCGGCGTTGATCTCGGTCCATTTCACGATCTCGCCACCCGAGTACGGGACGATCGACAGCTCGCCGAAGCCCTCGAACGTGTGGTAGGAGCCGATCGTCGGCTGCGATGCGTTGCCGGTCGTGTCGCCGGTCGAGGTCAGCGGATCGGGCTGCGACGAGCCCTTCTCGAACCGGTAGTCGCCGCCGACCGCCAGCGAGATGTCGCCGTGGTTCGGCAGATCGACCAGCTTGCCGCTCGCGGTGGCCAGCGCGACGTGCTGCTCGTTGGTGCCGGCCTGCGTGCCGGTGAACGTCAGGTAGCTGATCGCGCGCGGGTCGACGTGCTTCGGATCGAGCAGGTTCAGCGGGACGCAGCCGCCTTCGATCGGCGCGGCGGCCGTGCCGCAGGTCGGCGCGTTGTTGTTGGTCGTGTCCCTGAAGCTGGGCCCCAGCGCGTTCCTGAGGTGACTCTTGATCAGGTTGCCGCTGGTCTGGTTGGTGCCGTCGGTGCGGCCGTAGTTGTACGACGTCTCCCACTTCCAGTTGTTCACCACCGGGACGTCCTCGGCCACGGCGCCGTCGAGGCCGACGACCAGGCGGGTGGTGTTGACGTCCTGCTTGAACTGCCGCGGGCCGAACTCGACCAGGCGGCGGTTGTAGTCGACGATGTTCTGGCCGAACGGGTTGTAGATGCTTTGCGCCGAGATCGGCGTGCCGAACAGGCCGAGGGTCGCGGGGGACTCCGCGAGCTGCTGGGACGACTTGCGGCTGTTGAACTGACCCTCGTAGAACACGTGGGTGTTCTTGCTGATGTCGTAGTGGCCATTGGAGAACAGGTTCACGCGCTGCGACGGCGTGAACAGGTAGTTGAGCGGCTGGAAGTTGTAGTTGTCGCCGAAGTCGGTCGCGGTCGGATTCATGAAGTTGCGGAACCCACCGTTGCCGTCGGCGGTGCAGTACTTGGTGGTGCAGCCCGGGATCGTGAGCTTGGGGCCGCCGTTGGGCGTCGTGTTGATCCGGCCGCTCGGTGACGACGACGACCCGGTGAGCGTGGCCTTGGTGCAGGTGCCCGCTGCCTCCGCCTCGTTGGTGCAGGTGTAGTCGTACGAGTAGGTCTGCTTGGCGAAGTCGCGCTCGCCGGCCATGACCGACTTCTGCTGCTGGTAGCCGCCGGAGAACGTGATGTTGCCCCGGTTCGACGAGTGGCCGGTCACGAAGCTGAGATCGTAGTTCGTGCCGTCGCGCTTGCTCGACGTCGAGGTGTAGACGTTGGCCTCGGTGCCGTTCATGTTCGTCCGGGTGATCACGTTGACCACGCCGGCGATCGCGTCCGAGCCGTAGATCGCCGAGGCGCCGTCCTTGAGCACCTCGACGCGCTCGATCATCGCCAGCGGGATCGTCCCGAAGTCGACCGAGCTGTTGGCGCCGCCGCCGCTGGGCACGACGCGGCGGCCGTTGAGCAGCACGAGCGTGCGCGCGGTGCCGAGGCTGCGCAGGTTGATGCGGGTCGAGCCGTTGCCGCCGTTGTTGTTCTGCGCGTTGATCGCGTTGCCCTGGGCGGGGATCTTCTGGAGGATGTCGCCGACGTTGGTGATCCCGGCGCTCTCGAGCTTCTGCTTGTCGACCACCGACACCGGCGACGGCGAGTCGACCTCCTTGCGGCCGATCAGCGAGCCGGTCACGGTGATGACCTCGGTCTTGGCCTCCTGCTCGGCGAGCTTGGCGAGCTCCTCGTCGCTGAGCCCGGCCGCGGGGGCCGAGACCTGGCCGCCTTCGGGGACCGGAGCTTGCGGCAGCGGCGCCTGCTCGGGGGCCGGCGGGGTCGGTTCCGGGGCCGGCTGATCCGCAGGGGCGTCCGCCGGCGCCGGCGGATCGCCGCTGGGCGCCGGCTGGTCCGGCGCCGGCTGCGCCTGCGCGACCCGCGTCGCCCATCGCATCGGCGACCAGTGCGAGCCGGGCACCTTCTTCGCGCGCATGCGCAGCGACTTCGGTGCGTCATTGTTGTCGGCTGCGACGGGCGCAACACCGACGAGGACTAAGCAGACACCACAAGCAAGAGACTTCATGCGCGACATAAATGGCCCCCCATTTGGCAAGCACATTCGCACTTCGAAACATTCGAAGACGTCGGGCGTGAGCTAACTTGCAATGACGTTGATCACAACCGTGAGGCGCCTCCGTCTCGTGGTTCTCACAATTCCAAGGCGGCTTCGCTGCTATCACCTACAACACCTACAGACCGCCTCCCCGTCGGGCTGTGCACGAAACGGACGCCCGCACAAACAACAGATCCCGGCCGGTGGCGCCGACCGGCCGGGAGACAGTTTCTGGAAGGTCCAGTCCGGATCAGAAAAGCTGGGACAGCCGGACGTAGAACTGGCGGCCCATGAAGTTGTAGGCCGACTCGTCGGAGTTGAGCGCGCCGCCGTCGTAGATCGTCGGCGGACTCGCGTTCGCCACGTTGTTGACCCCGACCATGATGCGCGTCGTGCCCTGGCCGTTCTTCATGCCGTAGTCCATGAACACGTCGCCGGTCGCGTACTTCGACACCTCACGGCGCAGGTTGCTCGGATCGTTGCAGTTGTTGTTGTCGCACTCCTGGAACGAGTCGATGAACCGGAGGTTGAAACCGGCGCCCACCCCCGACGGGTGATGCCAGGTGGTGAACACGTTGAACTTCAGGTCGGGCTGGACGCCGAGATCGAAGAACCCGCGACCGTGGATGATCTGCTCCTTCATCGTCGTCGGATCGACGGTCCCGGTGTCGATGTTGGACTTGAACAGGTACGTGCCCTCGACCGCGTGGCGGAACGAGCCGACCGCGTTCTTGTACTGATAGGCCGCGGAGAAATCGAGTCCGGAGGTCGCGAGCGACCCGACGTTCTGGCTCAGGTCGAAGATGTGGCTGATCCCGTGGGTGACCGGGTCGCGCTGGATCTGCTGGCAGAACCGGTCGAGCCCGCCCTGGTAGCACTGCGACAGGATGGTCGACGGCGGCAGCGCGCTGATCGCGTCGTCGATCTGGACGTTCCAGTAGTCGAGCGTCAGATCGAGGCCGGCCAGCGGCTCGTAGACCACGCCGGCAGTGCCGACCTTGGCGTGCTCGGGCTGGAGCTTGCGGTTGCCGCCGAACTTGGCGCGCTGCTGGGTCGAGCCGAACACCGAGTTCATCGGCACGCCCTGGTTGGTGCAGGCCGCCTGGGTCCTGGCGTCGAGCACGACCGGGTTCTTCGAGCTGGGCGGCTGCGTGTCGCACGGGTCCTCGAGCAGCTGGAAGCCGTCGAACTGACCCGCGAACAGCTCGCCGACGTTGGGCGCGCGGAACGCGGTGCCGTAGGTGCCGCGCACGGCGACGCCGCCGGCGGTGCGGATGAGGCCGCTGATCTTGCCGGTGATGCCCGAGCCGAACGTGTTGTAGTCGAACGCGCGGCCGGCCGCGTTGATCTCGACCCACTTGAGCGCGTCGCCGCCCGAGTACGGGACGATCGACAGCTCGCCGAAGCCCTCGAACGCGTGGTACGAGCCCGCCGTGGGCTGCGCCGCGTTGCCCGTGGTGTCGCCGGTCGAGGTCAGCGGATCGGGCTGGAACGCGCCCTTCTCGAACCGGTAGTCGCCGCCGACCGCGATCGAGATGTCGCCGTGGTTGGGCAGGTCGACGAGCTTGCCGCTGGTGGTCGCCTGCGCGGTGTGCTGCTCGTTGAGCCCCGAGGTCGTGCCGGTGAACGTCAGGTAGTTGATCGCGCCCTGGTTGACGTCCCCCGGGCTCAACAGATCCAGCGGGACGCAGTCCGCGATCGCGTGGCCGGGTGTGCCGCACTGCGGGCCGTTGGTCGGATCCTTGAAGCTCGGCCCCAGCGCGTTGGCGAGCCGGCTGAGGATCAGGTTGCCGTGGGTCGAGTTGGTGGCGTCGGTGCGGCCGTAGTCATACGACGCCTCCCACTTCCAGTTCTTGACCACCGGCACGTCCTCGGCGATCGCGCCGTTGAGGCCGACGACCAGGCGGGTGGTGTTGACGTCCTGCTTGGATGTGCGCGGGCCGAACTCGACCAGGCGCCGGTTGTAGTCGACCACGTCCTGACCGAACGGGTTGTAGATGCTGTCCTTGGAGATCGGCGTGCCGAACAGGCCGAGCGTGACCGGCTCCTCGGCCAGTTGCTGGGTCGACTTGCGGCTGTTGAACTGGGCTTCGTAGAACACGTGGGTGTTCTTGGTGATGTCGTAGTGGCCGTTCGAGAACAGGTTCACGCGATTGGACGGCGTGAACAGGTAGTTCAGCGGCTGGAAGTTGTAGTTGTCGCCGAAGCTGGTCGCGGTCGCGGCGTTGAAGTTGCGGAACCCGCCGTTGCCGTCGGCGGTGCAGAACTTGGTGGTGCAGCCCGGGATCGACAGCGGCGGGCCGCCGTTGGGCATCGTGTTGATCCGGCCGGTCGGCGACGACGACGAGCCGGTCAGGGTCGCCTTGACGCAGTCACCCGCGGCCTCCATCTCGGTGGTGCAGGTGAAGTCGTACGAGTAGGTCTGCTTGGCGAAGTCACGCTCGGCGGCCATGACCGGCTTCTGCTGCTGGTAGCCGCCGGAGAACGTGATGTTGCCCCGGTTCGACGAGTGGCCGGTCACGAAGCTGAGGTCGTAGTTCGTGCCGTCGCGCTGGTTCGACGTGGCGGTGTAGACGTTGGCCTCGGTGCCGTTGACGTTGGTCCGGGTGATCACGTTGACCACGCCGGCGATCGCGTCCGAGCCGTAGATCGCCGACGCGCCGTCCTTGAGCACCTCGACGCGCTCGATCATCGCCAGCGGGATCGTCCCGAAGTCGACCGAGTCGTCGGCGCCGGTGCCGCTGGGCACCACACGGCGGCCGTTGAGCAGCACGAGCGTGCGGTTGGTGCCGAGGCTGCGCAGGTTGATCCGGGTCGAGCCGTCGCCGCCGTTGTTGTTCTGCGCGTTGATCGCGTTGCCCTGGGCCGGGACCTTCTGGAGGATATCGCCGACGTTGGTGATGCCGGCGCTGTCCAGCTTCTCCTTGTCGACCACGGATACCGGCGACGGCGAATCGACCTCCTTGCGGCCGATCAGCGAGCCGGTCACGGTGATGACCTCGGTCCTGGCCTCCTGCTCGGCGAGCTTGACGAGCTCCTCGTCGCTGAGGCCGGCCGCGGTCGTCGCTGCCGGGCCGCCCTCGGGCACCGGCGCGGGCTGGGCGGGCTCGGGGGCCGGTGGCGCCGGCGGCGCGCCATCGGTCGCCGCCGGTTGATCGCCGCCCGCGGGCGGTTGATCCGGAGCCGGTTGCGCCTGCGCGATCCGCTTGGCCCAGCGCATCGGTGACCAATGCGAACCGGGCGCCTGCTTCGCGCGCATGCGCAGCGACTTCGGCGGGTTGTTGTCGGCCGCGACGGGCGCGACTCCGACGAGGATCAAACTGACACTACACGCTAGAGTCTTCATTCTGGTCATTCGCCTGCTCCCATTTCGAATGCCAGGTTGTCATTTCGGTGCGTATTGTGCGGTTGCGGGAGCTAACTTGTAATGACGATGATAACTGCCATGAGGCGCGTGTCGCCTCGTCGCTGTCCCGGCGGATCGCGGCGCCGGATTGCTGCCTTGTCGATAAAGCCCAGTAGCGACATTCACGCGCGATCGGAGCCGGCTCGCTGCACGGCCAGTCGCATGCGGCTCGTCGGGACGTGCCCGGGGGATCGGGTGAGGCGCACGGCGCGACGACCGCGCCGCAGGCTGTCG
>Ga0307515_10010032_pt1 | contig 18226 bp, 19 predicted proteins | sample 17_EM_MG_FD_194513 | JGI IMG/M metagenome (GOLD analysis project Ga0307515, IMG submission 194513) | Populus trichocarpa ectomycorrhiza microbial communities from riparian zone in the Pacific Northwest, United States - 17_EM | ecosystem: Host-associated > Plants > Roots > Unclassified | place... | reverse complement strand
TGGTGAGAATAGGAGTATTTATGCTCTATAATTATTCTTATTTGCATTTAGGCCCCATTTTCTTTAAGTGTATTCGTTCTTGCCCCCACTTCTTTTTAGTTTAGTTTATTTTCTTTAATTTAATCCACCCTTGGTTTTTCTCGGGATTTACACTAAATGTTCAACCCTTTTATGTGTCACCTTGCTAGTATAAGGTCTTGTTTTTTGTTGTTCAATTGTGTCTCTTCCTTTGATTTACAACCAAAATATCCTGAAAGGGGTTCCCTCTAAGAACTCACAAATACACTTTTGAAGCCTAGTGTGACCTCATAGACGCAATTCATCTCTTTTACCAAAATCAGTTTCCCTATTGGAGTTTTGAAAAACTGAACTTGTATTTTGATTTCAAAAATAATTTGGTGTTTATTTAAAACAATATTTATGACATTGTACTTGTAGAATGATACATGAATCAAGCAACTCTTTCATTGAGGTGACTAAACTCTGAACCAAAATGCACGAATAGAAAATGAACTGTCATCCTCACACCATGACTCTTGAGACATGTTGTTTTAAATATATGAATAATGGTATGTAGTGAACTCATTGCTCATAGACTCACGAAATGCATCTCTTTGCAAAGACCAAACCATCACATTGGACGAGGTCAAAGTTTATTGATCTTAACTGCTTGTGTTTGAAATGAGGAAAGACTATCTTTGTTATTCCTTTCACACTCTAAAAAGTATATCCCTTGCGGTCCTATTTTGAGCCTAAATAATGTTTCTTTCATGAAAAATCTCGACTAGAATCACACCCCACACTGGGGGCAAGTGAAACTTTCGATGAGAAAAGATGAAAAAACCGTGAGAAAGCCAAAAAGGCAAAAGAGCCCAAGAAACTTAATAATTAGGGGACATGCCCAAATCACAAGAAAGAGTGATAACCAAGATAAAGTGAGTATGCCCTAGAAAAGCAATGAAAAAGTAAAAGGGTGAATCAAAGAAAAGCGGCAAAAAAAAGAGGAATGATACAAAGAGTCGAACTATTGATAGTGATCCTTAGTCTTTGAAACCCTGAAACACTCTTTGAGCCTTATGAATCCTTTTCTTTCATAGCCAAAAACCACAACCTACATTACGTGCTTGTAGAAGTCCTTTCTAATCAAGAAAGCAAGTAACCTAGAACAATAAACAATGCTCTCAAAATGCAAAGAGTACTTTTTCATAGGAGTCATGACATCGAAAACAAACTATTCATTATTATTCATGCTGATAAAATGAGTGTTCAAAAAGAGACAAGTTTTTCTCAAACAAAACCTCGAGCTTTTTCTCGAGCCCTTCACTTTGAAAACCCATAAGAAACAGAAGGTCACCTCATGATGTATTTTCACCAAAGACAATAACACCAAATACAAGAGCAAATAATCTCTTTTTCAAGAAAAAACCAAGGAGTTGCAAGATTTCAAAAGCAAATGCTTTTAAACTTACATCAAAATTTTTGTTTTCAAAATACAAGATCAAGATTTCAATATTCATTATGGACAAATATTCCTTCACCAAACTGAAAATGGGAGAAATGAGAAAATGGTCGCTTAAAAACCATTATTTGGCAGAGTTGCTGACAAAGCACACCTAAGAGCAATGACCAGTACAAGGGGGCAACATTATGTTTAGAAGGAAAAATCAATCCGTTCTAGAAAAAGAGATGAGCATTTCCTATAACAAGACAAGGGGGCATCTTGGTTTATAAAAGGCAGCTTGATCCTTTCGTAAAGTGATAACGAATGTTTTTAAAAGTGAGACAGGGATTAATGAATGATCCTCTCAAATTATTTGGCAATATGAAAAATCTCTAGCAAGCAAGTGGGTCACGATGGGCACCATAAAGGGTAAGCTGTGTAAACGAATCTGGGAAGAGACTTACATGGGCCAACTCGAGTAGGCTAGAAGCTAAACGATGAAGATGACCCAAATCAGAGATAGCTAGTCATCATCAATCAAGCAAACAAGAAGATTAAGAAGAAATGGGGGCCTATATTTCAAATCAGATAAAGATGCATGCATATCATCTAAACTTTGTGACATTGGACAATGAGTTTTGCAAACTTCACAGGAGAAATCTCTATCAAGATCTATCAAACGAAAGGCCACCTTGAAATGGCCAAGATTGAAATTGCTTTTGAAAATTTTTCACCTATGAGAAATTTTAACCTGGGCAGGCTGCCTATGAGAATCAGGTGGCAAAAAACAAATCTTTGTATTTTTCCACCACCTTTCATTTCTCATCCCTAAGGTAGTGCGTTTCCTTACCCTACCTCCTTTTGAGTGCGCCTTCGAGCCCTCACCTTCTTCGATTGCGTCTTTGATCCCTCGACAATCCTTTTGAATGCGCCTTCGAGCCCTCATTTTCTTTCGAGTGCACCTTCAAGCCCTCGACCATCCTTTTGAGTGCGCCTTCGAGCCCTCATTTTCTTTCGAGTGTGCTTTCGAGCCTTCACCTCCTTCGAGTGCGCCTTTGAGCCCTCGACCATCCTTTTGAGTGCACCTTCGAGCCCTAATTTTCTTTCGAGTGTGCCTTCGAGCCCTCACCTCTTTTTTGAATGTGCCTTCGAGCGTTCACCTCCTTTTTAGTGCACCTTCGAGCCCTCACCTCCTTTTTGAATGTGCCTTCGAGCGTTCACCTCCTTTTTAGTGCACCTTCGAGCCCTCACCTCCTTTTCAAGCGCACATTCGAGCCTTCACCTTCTTTCAAGTGTGCATTCGAGCCCTCATCTCCCTTTTAAGTGCTTCTTTGAGCTCCCATCCCGGGGATAATGCACCGATGAGGCCTTTTTTTTGTTTTCTATACCTGGGTAGGTCAGCCATTACAATGAGACCCTTTCTTTGTATTTTCCCACCTAGATAGGTCACCCATTACAGTGAGACCACTTGTAAAAAAAAAATCTCTATCTGTATTTTCACCATCGTGCAGGTCGCCTAGAACAATGAGACCATTTACGAGTTCCCTCACATTTTATCATCGGGCATGTCGCCTGGAAAAATGAGACCACTCGCCAAATTCTTCGCGATTCTTCTTTCTATCAGGCAGGTCGCCTGGAACAATTAGACCACTCGCGAAACCCTTTTCGCGTTTTATTCTTCATCGGGCAGGTCACTTGGAAAAATGAGACCTCTCACAAAATCCTTCGCGTTGCTTCTTCCTATCGGGCAGGTCGCTTGGAACAATTAGACCACTCGTGAAACCCTTTTCGCGTTTTATTCTTCATCAGGTAGGTCACCTGGAAAAATGAGACCACTCGTGAAATCCTTCGCGTTGCTTCTTCCTATCGGGCAGGTCGCCTGGAACAATTAGACAACTCGCGAAACCCTTTTCGTGTTTTATTCTTCATCGGGCAGGTCACTTGGAAAAGTGAGACCACTCGCGAAATCCTTCACGTTGCTTCTTCCTATCGGGCAGGTCGCCTGGAACAATTAGACCACTCGCGAAACCCTTTTCGCGTTTTATTCTTCACCAGGTAGGTCACCTGGAAAAATAAGACCACTCGCGAAATCCTTCGCGTTGCTTCTTCCTATTGGGCAAGTCGCCTGGAACAATTAGACCACTCGTGAAACCCTTTTCACATTTCATTCTTCATCGGGCAGGTCGCCTGGAACAATTAGACCATTAAAAAAAACCAAAAAAACAAAACAAAAAAAATCATCAATAACAAAAAAGAAAGAAAAAGAGGAAGGGTTTTCACAATTATTCTTTTTTACAATACTTACTATACAAAGTCAAAAGAAAATAAATTTTCTAATGCCTTTGCACCGTAAGCATTGTAAAGAGAGGGCAACTGTTGTAACCCAATTTTAGCCCATTGGCTTTTTAATTTAATTTTACAAGGTTTAAAATGTAAAATTAAAAGATCAGATATTTATTTTGATGAAAAGTGTGATTTGTCAACTTGCGTGAAAACTAGGGACTCCAATGTACTTTTATCATTCTATCCTTATCTTCAAGATAATCCGTATCTTCAAGATAATCCTTGTCTTCAAGATAATGATAGTTATTCGCTTTCAAATTTGATTTTTAATCAAATTCAAACTTCAAAAAAGAGAATGAGTTTGATTGAAACTTTGTTTCTCACACGTGAAAGGACTTTGACATTATAGATACAAACCTCAGTGTATGCAAAACAGAATAGGAAAACAAATACAGAAGGAATAATACCAGTTTTCCCAACAACGAGTGCCTGCATCAATCTTCGCTCAAGAAATTGGCAATAACAGTCCAACAACAGGTAAGTCATTTCATCCCCTCGTTTTCACTTTTAATTACCCTTTTCCTGTAGCAAATGTACATGAGTAACTCAGATATCGAGAGAATCTGGAGAAGTGTAGGGTCCAATCAACAGCTAATGGGCTCTCGAAGTTGGTATTAACTAAGCTCTCATGTGCAAACAAAGTATACTATAAAGCAATGCTTGGCAATTATGGTTATACCTCAAATATCGAAGCTCTCTTGCCTTTGTTCTGAACTAAGATAAGTGGACTAACCCGGAGTGTTTGTTGTTTCACACCTGAAGAATTAGAGAAGCAAAGAAAGGCTAAGGGTAAAGAGGTGGTTGACCTTGATAAAGAGCTTGAGGTGAATAAACCCGTGACTGAGGAAGAGACAAATGAGTTCCTGAAATTGATGAAGCATAGTGAGTACTGTATAGTGGATCAGTTAAAGAAGACTCTTGCTAAGATTTCAATCATGTCATTAATACTCAGCTCCGAGCTGCATCAGAATGCTTTGCAAAAAGTACTAAATGAGGCCAACGTACCCCAAGATATTGAACAAAAGGCTATGAAGCATCTAGTAGGGAGGATCCATGCTGCCAATTACTTTTATTTCACGAAAGATGAACTTGACGCTCCTCGCTGCATCAATGTTTGAAGTACATTGCAAATGGCTCTCTAGTTACTGTAAAGGCTGAGGAGACTATATCAATGGTGAGAAATGTGGTGGTTCCGTTCATTGAAACTAAAGATTGTAGGGATGGAAACCTTTATGCATTTGAGGTTGTGAATACCGAATGGGTACCTGAGAACATTATGGTGAGGAAACCAGAGATCTGAGAGGCCACCAAAATGGCCGCTAAAAGCTTTTTGAAGCACAATATTCCTTTTTAATATGACGTCGAAAAAGGAAAACCTGAGTGGATTAATATTATAAAGCTAAAAGCTGTAGAACAGATGTTTGGGCTTGGATATAAGCCTAAGAAAGAGGATTACATACGAGTTGCTAGTGCAAGAAGGGAGAAGAGAATGGTTAGGATTGAAGGAAGGAAGCCTGAAAAAGAAAACTTAGTCATCCCTTCAATCAGGGTTTCATTCCTAAAGGCTGCATATGTGATGCAACCTGATAAGGGAAATGAAATCTTTCTTTAGAAGCTTTCTTCTGTGAACATAAACATTATGGATGTGAACATAAACATTATGGAGGAAGATAAAGTCAAAGGCATTGCTGGGAAGACTGAATCTGGAAGAAGGGATGAAGAGTTGCCGTAATTAACCATCTACACTCTGGAAAAAGTTACCGCCAGGGCTTTCGTTCGAAAGGTAGTCGAAGGAGAGAATTTCCAGAATTGCGAGACCCAAGAAGCTCCATTGGTGTTCAAAATGTAATCAACAATGCTTGGATTATGATATTGTCGGTGTTGTTTGCCTTTTTTCTGTTTTGTTTTTTTTAATTATTGACAATCGAGGCTCAAGATGTCAATTGAATTTTATCCTTAGTTTTGAGCCAACCTTTTCCTTTTAATGAGATCATACATTTTCAAAGTTCATCTTGATGTCTTACTGTGCATTTACACATCACTTTCAGCTTTCAGGAACCCTGAAAGTGGATCTTTTACAACAACACCTACACTTTACACTAAGAATGAATGGCCAGACATTAAAGAATATATAGTAGTTGTAGAAGAGGAAGAATGGGATGAAAATAACATTAGAGAATTCACAAAATTAATAGAATAACATGAACAAGCTTGGAAACCCGCTAAAGAGAAACTTGAAACCATAGATGTGGGCAATGAAGAAATCAAGAGAGAGTTGAAGATAGGGACTCTGATCACCCTTAAAGAAAGAGAAGAGTTGATTGCACTACTCCGAGATTACGTAGATGTTTTTGCTTGGTCCTACGAGGATATGCCTGGTTTAGATACAGATATCGTAGTACATAGGGTACCACTAGTAGAAGGATGCAAGTTGATTAAGCAAAAGTTGAGAAGAACTCATCCGGAGGTCTTAATCAAAGTAAAGGCATAAATAAAAAAAATAGTGGAATGCTGGTTTTTTAGAAGTAGTCAAGTATCCATACTGGGTGTCCAACATAGTGGTAGTACCCAAAAAGGAAGATAAAATTAGAGTTTGTGTGGACTTCAGGGACTTAAACCGGGCTATCCCTAAAGATAATTTTCCTTTACCACACATAGATATGTTAGTTGACAATGCGACACGTAGCTCCATATATTTCTTTATGGATGGATTTTCGGGCTACAATCAAATAAAAATGCGCAAGAGGATAAGGAGAAGACAACCTTTGTAACACCATGGGGAATCTTTTGTTACAAGGTCATGCCATTTGGGTTAAAGAATGCCGGGCCACCTACCAAAAGGCCATGGTGACTCTATTTCATGACATGATGCACAAAAAGATTGAAGTATACGTGGATGACATGATTGCTAAATCTAGAGAGGAAGAGAATCATGTCCAAATATTGAAGAAATTGTTTGAAAGACTAAGGAAATATAATTTGAGGCTTTAACCCTACAAAGTGTTCATTTAGGGTGAAATTTGGGAAGTTGGGATTTGTGGTGAGTGACAAAGGGATAGAAGTGGATCCTGACAAAGTAAAGGCTATTTAATCTATACCAACTGCCAAAATTGAGAAGGATGTAAGAGGGTTCTTAGGAAGGTTGAATTACATTGCTCGGTTTATATCCCAATTAACCACGACTTGTAACCCAATCTTTAATTTGTTAAGGAAGAAGAATCCTAGAATTTGGAATGAAGAGTGCGAAGAGGCTTTTGAGAAAATTAAGTAGTGCCTATTGAATCCACCCCTGCTTGCTCCTCCTGTACCAGAAAGGCCGTTGATATTGTACTTAATAGTAACTGAAACGACAATGGGATGTGTGCTTGGATAATATGACGAATCCGGAAGGAAGGAAATGGCCATTTATTACCTAAGCAAAAAGTTCACGGAATGTGAGTCTAGGTATACTATGATTGAGAAGCTGTGTTGTGCACTAGCATGGGCTGCAAAGAGATTACGTCAATAAATGTTGTATCATACTATGTGGTTAATTTTCAAATTAGACCAGTTGAGGTACATCTGTGAAAAGCCTTATCTATCGAGTCGAATTGCAAGATGGTAGGTTTTACTGGTTGAGTATGACATAATATATATGACAAGGAAAGTTGTGAAAGGGAGTGTTATTGTTGATCACCTAGCTGACCATGTTATGAAAGATTATGAGCCATTAAACTTTGACTTTCCTGATGAAGATGTGCTTTCAGTCGAGGAAGAGAAATTAGATTGGTGGATTATGTACTTTGATGGTGCTGTAAATGTTAGTGGTAACGGAGCGGGTGCAATGATAATCTCTCCTGATAAGAAACATTATCCAATTTCAGTTAAGTTGCAGTTCGGGTGCACCAACAACACAACTGAGTATGAAGCTTGTATTATGGGTTTAGAGGCTGCATTGGAGCTGAACATCAGAAAGATAGATGTGTATGAAGACTCAATGCTGATCATTTGCCAAGTAAAAGGAGAATGGTAAACCAAGGAAGAGAAGTTAAGGCCTTACCAAGAATACCTATCCAAACTGGCTGGAGAATTTGAGGAAATAGAGTTCACCCATCTAGGAAGGAAAGGAAACTAGTTTGCTGATGCTTTGGCCACACTAGCTTCTATGGCTAGAATAAACTTTGGGCACAAGGTAAAATTGTTACTCATTGATATCAGAAATAACCCAACTCATTATTGCTCGGTCGAAAGAGAAATAGACAGAAACCCTTGGTACTATGATATCAAGAATTTCATCCAAAACCAGGCATATCCCATGGGGGCATTTAAAATCGACAAGAAGACCTTGAGGAGGTTATCTTGATAGGGAGATTTTGTATAAGAAATCATCCGACGGGACTTTGTTGAGATGTTTGGATGAAGTTGAGGCCAAAAAACACATTACGGGAAGTCTATGAAGGGATTTGCTCAACCCATGTTAGTGGACACATGATGGCTAGAACGATACAAAGGGTCGGTTACTTTTGGATGACATTAGAAAAGGACTGCGTCGATTATGTCTGAAAATGCCATAAATGCCAGGTGTACAGTGATAAAATCAACACCCCTCTAGTTCCTTTATTTAACTTGACATCTCCAGGCCCTTCGCAATGTGGGGAATTAATGTGATTGGGTCTGTCAACCCAAAAGCCAGCAATGGTCATAGGTTTATTCTAGTGGCTATCGACTACTTTACAAAATAGGTAGAAGCCGGTTCATTTGCTCATGTAACGCAAAAAGTGGTGAAGAAATTTATTGAAAGAGATTTGATCTATCGATATGGTCCACCAGAAAAGATTACAATTGATAATGCCCAGAACTTCAATGGCAAGATGATAATAGAACTCTATGCTAGATGGAAAATCAAGCATTCCAATTCCACGTCATATAGGTCAAAGATGAATGGTGCGGTAGAAGTTGCTAACAAAAATATCAAGAAGATTATTCAGAAGATGGTAGTCACCTACAAGGATTGGCATGAGATGTTGCCATTTGCCCTTCATGCATACCGCACCGCAGTCCAAACCTCAACAGGAGCCACCTCGTACACATTGGTATACGGAATGGAGGTAGTGATGCCTTTAGAAGTGGAAATCCCCTCATTGAGAGTATTGATAGACTCTAAGCTAAAAGAGGTAGAATGGGCACAAGTTAGATATGAACAGCTGAAACTAATCAATGAAAAGAGGATCACTGCAATATGTCATCATCAACTATACCAAAAAAGGATGGCCAAATCATATGACAAGAAGGTCTAACCTCAAGAATTCCACGAAGGAGATCTTATTCTAAAGAAAATATTGCCTTTGCCAAGAGAAGTTCAAAGTCAATGGGCGCCAAACTATGAGGGTCCTTACGTGGTGAAGTAAAGCGTTCTCGGGAGGAGCTTTACTGTTATCTAGAATGGATGGAGAAGATCTAGTTAGACCTGTGAATTCTGACTCTATAAAGAAATATTATGCTTGATGTTTTCCGTAATTTCCCAATCAAAAAAATAAAGTTCAACCATAAATTCTCTTTGTAAAGAATCTTTTCTTCATAAAGCACATGATCTCATAGCATTTGAAATCGTTTACTTAAAAGAACTATTTTACACATGACTAAGATGCTCAAGATGACTTTATCAATTCCCAAATTGGAGGGAACCAAACCAGATCTTAACGTAACATGTATTGTACACCACACTAGGGCAGGAAGTGCACATAGAGGTACATACTGAACCAAAGCCCAACATTAAGGGGTATCATCATAAAAACCTCTGAAACACCTTTTATGAGAATTGCTTAAAACAAAGTATGATGATGCATTGAAAGTTTCAGTTTTCATGAACAAAACCAGATCTTTTGAGTTTTCCTTGTAAAATAATTTCTTAAAATTAGAAAAGGCAATTAAAAAACCATCGGCAAAAGTATAATAGAAGGCAATATTCAATGGAGCAACAAAGGGCCCCATAAGGAACTAGAGATCTCTTCACCAAGCATGAAAAGGATAGGAAATGTAGCATGTGGAGCATGTTTCGGTTATAGAAGATAGGTCGGGCAAAGAAATGGAAACAGGAGCTCGAAGAAGGCTATAATAGAAAGGGAGACCTATGTTTCCAAAATAGGTAACAAAAACATGCAAGCTATATTGTCATAACACTAACTTGGCAGGAAAGGTGTGACGAAAGCCAAAATAGTTCCAATTTTTTAGGAACCGCTGAGATACAGAATCTCAAGCCAACGAAACTACGAAAAAGAATATGAATTGTGAACCAACACTACTGTATTCCTCGAGGTAAGATGATTTCTTTTGAAGTTCACAACGAGCAGGTCAACCAATATTGAGACCATTTTTTAGAAAAAAGCGTGGAGTTTTTTTCTAAAAATCTTAAAATGGGTAGGTCACCCGATATTGAGACCATTTTTTTTATAAAAAAAAAGCGTGGAGTTTTTTCTAAAAATCTTAAAACGGGCAGGTCACCCGATATTAAGATCATTTTTTAGAAAAAGCATGGAGTTCTTCTAAAAATCTTAAAACGAGCAGGTCACCCGATATTGAGACCATTATTTAGAAAAAGCATGGAGTTTTTCTAAAAAATCTTAAAATGAGCAGATTACCCGATATTGAGACCAGTTTTACAAAAAGTATGGAGTTTTTCTAAAAATCTTAAAATAGGCAGGTCACCCGATACTAGACCATTTTTAGAAAAAGTGTGGAATGAGCAGGTCACCCGATATTGAGATCATTTCTGAGATAAAACATGGTGTTTTTCTAAAAATCTTAAAATGGGCAGGTCACCTAATATTGAGACCATTGTTTAGAAAAAGTGTGGAGTTTTTCTAAAAAATCTTAAAACGGGCAGGTCACCTGACATTGAAACCATTTTTTTAGAAACAAATATGGAGTTTTTCTAAAAATCTTTAAAACGGGCAAGTCTCTAGGTATTGAGACCCCTTCTAAAATCCTCTTTAATTTCAAAACAGATAGGTCACCCAATAACAAGACCATCTTTAAGAAAGCATTGAGTTTTAGTGTGATCAGACAATTTATCTTTACAAAGCACTTGACAAGTCTTGGCTTCTTAAGTTTTGTAAAGAGGGGGCATCTATTTTTACTCTTTTTTTAGCCCCACGTGTTAGAGATGGTGTGTATCCCTCTTGAACCGAATGCTGGAGTTTAGCTCATGGTTGCTGGAAGATTGACAAAAGCAGAGAATAAAGAAATGTTTTTCGAACCCTGTTTCAGTTGTCTTCTAGTCTCCTTATCCTCCTCCTTTGCTGCCGAAATCATCAGGATTCTTAGACTAATTAGGAGACTTCATGATGCTAAACTCGTTCTTTCTTTATCTGGTTTTTAAGTTTGGATAAATCCTTTAAAATTTATACTAAAAAAGTTGTTTTTACTGCTGTCACAATTCTACTTGTAATATTAATTTTGTTCCAACTTAGACTTTGATTCTGACTTAGTTTTGTGCAATATCCGACCATCCCAACTATATTATTTCATTCATGACACGTTAAAGAATTGATTTGCACCTTTATTGGGTCCTAGGGATTATTGTTCTTATGTCAGACTCTTAGTTATATTGGGATGTTCGGCATTGTAAGTTTCCAAATCAGATCAAGAGACCCATTTCGACCATCCAGTTTACGACCAGATTTTGTTCTTCAAAATGATTTTATCTTACTTTGAATCCTTCATAAAAGTTGTAGTCCTGTACGTGTAGATGAATTTTGGTTTCTAAATCACTTGATTTTGATATCAGAAGCTCAAGATATTCATGTTTGAATACCTAGTCTAAAAGTAGAGAATCCTGTCGCAAGAAGGATTTTGGCCCAAGTTTGCAGGGACACAATTGCAAGATGCTTAAAGTTTGAAGATCAATTGCGGGCCACTTTGAAGGACTTTTTTTTTGGACCAAAGACTGAATTGAAAAAGGTGCTAAAATAAGGGAGTTGATTGAAGATGAAATTAGAAGGAATTTTGCTGGAATTTCGTAAGGGAAATCATTTTGCGTCTCCTCTGTGCCAGGTGCAAAATGACATAAAGAGAGGAACCTCACCATCATCTAATGGTTGGGATTTTATCCCTAACATAGACGGCTAGGATGAGAGTGTTAATGTAGAGAATAATTACTAGAATCATATAATAGGAATCAAAATATTTTAGTTTCCTTGTTTGATTTATTTGATTGTAAATCAGCCAAGATTATATCCTAGATTAGTGTAATGAGGCTTTCATAAATAGAGCTATTGTATAGGCTATATATATGCCTCCTATGATGACCAAAGCAAAGAAGAAAAGAGAGGAGAGGAAAAACACAGAGAACACGGGAGAATAGGGGAGCTAAAAAAACTAGGAGAAGAAGAGAAAAAAAGAAACAAAGAGGGCTAGACGCAAAAGAAAATGGATACAAAGTGAAGAACGGAAAAACACACAGACGTGGAGGAGGCAAAAAAGAATACCAAAAAAAAAAGAGACAGAAGAGAAGAGGGAGGAGAGAGACCAAAAAACCAGTAGAGAGAAGGACGAAGACACAGAGATAAAACTCAGAAGACGGACGCCAACAAAGAATAGAAGGGAAAGAGCTAAAACAGATGAAAGCGCTAATAGACCAGCCAACACGCCTTCAACATCATTGTCGTCTCTTCGTTTCCGCCTCTAGGTTTGTTCTTTTCGTCTCTATATATGCATTTTCATTTGCATTTTACTGTTCAAGTGAATTATAATTCACTTGAATAGTAACTGAGCATGCACGCGTGAGGAAACTCCCGCATGCCTCTTGTTTGCCCAGTCGGGTCACTGGCTTGGGCAAGTGACCCGGCTAGGCCTACTAGGTCCAGCCCAGCATGGGCCGAGCTGGACCGGCTCCCCCCCTGAAAAAAAAACATAGAGAGAGAGATTTGTGGTTTTCTGGTGTATTTATTTTAAGTTCCGTATTTTGATATTGTAAAAAATACAAATATGGTATTAAAATACCCATTTTTCAACAAGATGTTACACTATATATATATATATACCTGAAAAAACAAAAAGATGTTTCCATGCATATTTTGAACATTCCTTTTATTTGAAAAAATAAGTATTTGAAAAAATAAGTATTTGAAATTTCAAAAATGTGTTTTAGGATGGATTTCTTAAATACAAAAAAAATAATTATTTTCTTGCATTTTGGATTTTACATGTTTGTAAATTCCAAAGTGTTTTGGCCAATATTCCAAAAATATAAAAATCTTATTTTTGGGCAACTGATCCTTTTTCACTATTAATATTTGTATAAAGAAATCTCAAAGGGTTAATATCCAAAACATTATTAGGAATAATTCGTTATTATTCACTATTAATATTTGGACAAAGAAACCCCAAGTGGTTAATAACTAAAAATATTTTTATAGGAATAAGAGGACATTACCCCCTTAATAATATAAAGGCAAAGAAACCTATGAAAGACAAATGTCCAAAATATTGTTAAGAGTAATACAACTTGTTCATTTTTAAGGGTAGATATATGCCAAAAAAGTTATTTTGAACAATTTAATTGCAAATCCTTGAAAGAAGCCTCAATTATAATTGGGGACATTTCAATTTTTGCTCCACGATTTACGAGTTGCGAATATTTGAAATACTAAGGGAAAAATAAGCTTTTAAAGCACATTGAATCTCCTTGGATCTTTATCTTAGCTGCCTATTAATTCACAGGTTGTAAATTTAGTCTGAATCAAATACAGATTTCAGGAGATCTGTGTTGGTTCTCTTTGGCACTCTATAGACATATCTTAAGGTATGATCAATATGGCCAAGGGCTCTATCTTTTACACTTTGAGCCCAAGTTTATTCATCATACTAAACCTATCCTAGAAAAAACTGATGGGATTAGAGAACTCCAACACCATAGCAATTATAAGGCAAACCAAACACTAAGCAACTTACCTTAGGTAGGGCGTACTAGGGGTGCTAAAACCTTCCCTTTACGCAACTAGCCCTTGCCTTAAAATCTCTAAAAGACTAGTTAGGTTTCCTGGTGACCATAATACTAGGTGACGACTCCCTTTTTCATGAAACAAAGACCCCCGACATGATTCCCCGCTCTGGGAAGGGTCGCCGCAACGTCGCGCTCTTGAGAGGGTACGATATCCATAATTCAAAATAAATCAAACAAAACCTTAAATAATTTAAAATTTACAAATAGACCCAAAACAATACAAGAATTGCAGGGAAGGCTTTCTGGAATCTGAAGGAACAATGGCAGCGTGTCTTCTCTTTCATTTATGTTCTCTCTTCCTCTTGGTCCATTTGATTGCTGCTGTTTGCGGCGGCTGGAAGTGTAGCGGGAGCTGGCTTCTATGGGTGAAGAAGAGTGAGCCGACTGGGAGAGGAGAGGATAGAGGGAGTGTAACATCCCCCCTATATCGAAATAAAAACAACAATCTCATGTTAACCAAAAAACAGAGTAATTAATTATTATTTTTTATATTTATGGTCTTCATATTAAAATCTACTGAAATTTCGACGGAGTCCCTCTATGCCGGAAGGTCCCAAGTTATCGACATGTAACCTGTTTACACTTCTAATGACTCGCATCTCATAACTCAATCCCGACCCAATCATCTTGGGTTTCAATTCCACAAATATTATCACACCTATCAACCACAATATTTATGATATACATTATATAATAAAATATTATTATGGATGGATAAAAATATAAACACATAGACATGAAATATGGTTATATGAACTACAAAGTTAAGTTCATTCATTCAAGTTTAAACATTAGTTATACAAATTAAGTTATACAAACATTTTCATGTTTACAAAATATAAGGGTATACTCCCGAGAACCTAGATTACAAGAAGGGAACATAAGTTAGGATCTACTCCTGTCGTGCATACGATGATCCTGAAACAAAATATATATTATTGAAACGTGAATATCACAATAAATATAACAACACGATTATCTAACAATTTTAAAAGGGTAACATGCATTCATATTTTATTCACTTCTCCCTTCTGGTTTTCATTAAAATCTCTTCTTTGTTCAACTATTAATAATCGTTCCCTCTTACACTATCAACCTCCATTCCAGACTTTATAAGATCAAACATGATTATTTTTGCTTAACACATTACCGATACCAATTTCACTAGCATCATCATTATCACCTCGTAGGAGTCGTTGCAAGGTGATCCCCTTACCCGGGATCCTAACATACACTAAATGTATGCTAGCCAATACATGGTGATCCCCTTACCCGGGATCCTAACATACTCTAAATGTATGCTAGTCAATACATGCTTGATCCCCTTACCTGGGATCCTAAATATACTAAATGTATGCTAGTCAATATATGTTCGATATACACTAAATATATGCTAGCCAATACATGGTGATCCCCTTACCCGGGATCCTAACATACATTAAATGTATGCTAGCCAATACATAGGGATCCCCTTACCCGGGATCCTAACATACACTAAATGTATGTTAGTCCAATGTGGCGATCCCCTTATCCAGGATCCTAACATACACTAAATATATGCTAGTTCACGCCTCAAATCACACTTCTCATATTTCCTTTGTCAGCGATAATTTCATCACTCGACAATTCACACAACAACCTTTCACCTTGAATACATATACATTTAGCAATTCACATCTCACATCGGTAATATATTAAATCATGGAATTTAACTTAGAAAGTATAGGTGCGATTCACCTACCTGCAATAGAAGCTCTACTCGTGTTCCCCTGCTGCTGCTGTTGCACCACGCCTGTGGTCCTTCCTGCAAATCACAGGTTTATCTCATAAATTTTCCTCACTCAAGGATATGTTTTATAGTAACCATGCTAACAACCAATAAATCTTTCTTTTAGTCATTTCTTAATAGTTTATGTTTTTCTCATTTCACCCATTAATATTGTTGTTCTTTGTCCAACCATAGTTATCATTCATTTCTTTATATTTGAACTATTTCTGTTTAAATCCCAAACTGTCACTGTCTAGACATTGAACTGTTACTATCCGATCTCTCCTCGGATGTTTAACTATATCTAGAGTTATAGAACTCCGTTTCAAGCGAGATTGGTCTCGTTGGAAAGCTAAGACATGAGGCTACAAGGAATGAGAACCCAGTTCTGCCTCTAAGATAGTCAAAATTGCTCATCAACAAACATTTGGACTATTACTGTCCAACCATTATTGTCTAAACATTGAACTGTTACTGTCTATATATTGGAATGTTACTGTCCAACAGTTACTGTCTAGACATTTATATTGGATTGTCCAACCATTACTATATATTGGACTGTTACTGTCCAACAGTTACTGTCTAGAGATTGAATTGTTACTATCTAGACATTGAACTGTTACTGTCCGACCTCTCCTCATATTTTTAACTATATCTAGAGTTATAGAACTCTGTTTCAAGTGAGATTGGTCTCGTTGGAAAGTTAAGACATGAGGCTATAAGTTCTCTGAAGGAAGAAGAACCTAGTTCTACCTCCAAGGTAGTCAAAATTGTTTATCAACGAACTAGACCTATTACCCTACAGAGTCTGTCGTGACCCAGTCTTGGTTGGTGACCCATAGCTGGAGTTCTATAACTCCAAATTGAGCAAGATCAATTTTCTTAGTTAGTCAACATCTAAAACTACAATTTCTATGAGGAACCTGATCCTAATTCCTTCATCCTCCTACATAAAATCCCTCTAAAAGTGAAGAGACAAAACTGTTCAGATTCGTCAACCTTTCCATTTACACACAACACATGAAGTTATTTAATTTAGCAACTCATACTTCTTCCTCAATTCAAGTCTAAGAACTCTAAACTATAATTCAACATCCAGGCATCAATTTATAATTGACTCATAAAACCATGTTTAGAACACCTTACCCGGTACGAATCAAGGTTTCGATCTTCAACTCCCTCCTTTTCTTCCTAATGACAGCTGGCCCTCCCCTCTTCTCTTCTTGTTCAAATTTTCTTGTTAATCCCTTGCCCACCAGTGTTTATTCTACGTATAATCCTTAATCTTGGATGGGTTCTTGGAATTTTTGTGTTTCTCTCTTGATTTGTAAAAATGGATACAAAAACTCCCTCTTTCTTTCTTTATGATAGCTGCAGATCTTTTTTTTTTCTTATGAGAAGAGGAGTATTTATACTCTATAATTATTCTTATTTTTATTTAGGCCCCATTTTCTTTAAGTGTATTCATTTTGCCCCAATTTCTTTTTAGTTTAGTTTATTTTCTTTAATTTAATCCAGCCTTGATTTTCCCGGGATTTACAGGGAGTGTTGGCTGTTGTAGAGGGAAATGGGGGCTCCTGGTGATGGAGATGAGAGGCTGTAGTTGAGGGGAGAAGGAGCTGGAGACGACACTGGTTTAGGTTGGAGGTGTTGAAATGGCAAAGGGGGAAGGAGAGGAAATGGGAAGGTCTATGGAAAATGGGGGAAAGATTGGTTGCCTTTGGTTCTCTCTATTTTTTCAAAAGAGAGGGTGGGGCAGCGGCTGGTAGAGAAGATAGATTTTTTAAGGTTCCCCTATCCTCTTTTTTTTCCAAATTTTTCTCTGCCCCCTCTTGCTCTAATTTATCCTTCTCTATTTATAGAAAAAAGAGTCATTTTTCCCATATGCTAGGTTAACCATCTATATTTTGATTTTTCTGAAACCGAGCAATATCAACGTCGCTTCAATAAGGAAAATCAATAATTTTTTGAAAATAACACGTTAGAAGTTGAACACGTTTAACAGACTTTTGAAATTTAAATTTTTTTGAGACAACGTTGAAAATGCTAAAAACGATGTAAATATATCAAGAATGTGTTTTTTGCGGTTTTCATTATTTTTTGTTATTTTTGGTTTTTTTTTCAAAAATTTGTCAAAAATTGGGTAGCAACACTTACTTTAGTTACGTAATATTTATCAATGCTAGAGTTGGAAGTATCCGTAATTGAATATTCACTAGCGTCAAAGTCGGGAATAAAAGCAGACCATCAAAAACAAAACAAAACAAACCCTTAGCAATTTAAGACAAAACTAACAACGCGGCCTGCCTCAGGTAGGACATTTAAGGGGTAATAATATCTTTTTGTTTGCATAACCAGTCTTGTACCATAAAATCTCTGTTGACTAGTTAGGGTTCTTAGTCATAATATTAGGTGGTGACTCCTTAAATTAGACCTTTCCCTATATAAAAAGAAGATGCAAGAAATCTGTTCTATTTTCATTTGGAGATACTTTAAAGATAGCCGCAATGTCGGGTGCGACATATATTATAGGCATGGTAACCTTTCTAAATATGACCTCCTAGTGATCACTTAAGCTAATTTGCCCCTTTTTATGTAAAGTGATTAAAAACTATTTCAAGAAATATATGCATTATTGGATTCCATATTTTCCTACATTCTGCAACTCCTCCTAAGTCAAGCCATATGTTAT
>Ga0307515_10010031_pt1 | contig 18228 bp, 5 predicted proteins | sample 17_EM_MG_FD_194513 | JGI IMG/M metagenome (GOLD analysis project Ga0307515, IMG submission 194513) | Populus trichocarpa ectomycorrhiza microbial communities from riparian zone in the Pacific Northwest, United States - 17_EM | ecosystem: Host-associated > Plants > Roots > Unclassified | place... | reverse complement strand
GCTTCGTATAGAGCTTCGTGTAGAGCTTCGTGCAGAGCTTTATATGGAGCTTCGTGCAAAGCTTCGTGTAGAGCTTCGTGCAGAGCTTTGTGTAGAGCTTCGTGCGGAGCTTCGTGCGGAGCTTTGTGCAGAGCTGGCTTAAGTCGCGATTTTAGCAATTTGCGGTAATTTACAGCAATTTGCATAGGCTACTTATAAGTAGCTGCGTATTTATAGCAATTTGCATAGGCTACTTATAAGTAGCTGCGTGTTTATAGTAAATTGCTGCGAATTGCCGCAAATTGCGACTTACGCAGGTTTTGCAGACCCGATTTTCGCTTGCAATAACGTGCCTAAAAAAAAATTTCCTGATGGTGCTAGGAGGTTAGGGATGGATTAACTAGGGCCTAAGGTAGATATATACATAGCTAGGTTATAGTAACAACATCTAATAATATATAGGAAAAGTATTTATTATAAACGGCAATTCTATTAGGAAAACTAGTGTTAGTGCCTGTAATAACAATTATAATAATAACGACAATGATAACGGTGATAATAATAACGGTAACTTCCTTTTAAAGGTAGAAGACCTTATTTTTAGAAAATATTGGAGAAGCGTATTAATAGCTAGTTCTAGCCCTAAGTATACGGCTATTAAGCAGCTGGCCGGTAATAGGGGCTAGGGGGATGGTGTTTTTTTTAAAAAATAAATATAGAGCTAGAGCCAGAACTAGAGCTAGGACTAGAGTATTAATTAATAGTAAAGGTAAATATACTCCGTTTCAAAATTTCGTTATAATTAGCTTAGGAAAATTGCTTATACTATACTATAGATAAACTACTTATATTAGATACTAGAAAACTATATAACGGTCCACTCTATTACAGCGCCTAAAGTCTTAAGCCTACTACTCTTAACGGCTAAATTAGCTATACTTCTATTTCTAGTCTTCTAAGTAATACTATAGCTAGTCGCTTAGATGCCTACCTAGGACCTACTAATAGTATTAACAGTAGCTAGAGCCTTAATAACTAAAACTATATTATTTATAACCGTACTAATGGAGTACCCTATAATTAACTTAATTTTAAAAAAGTAGATAAGCGGGTAGAGAAAGTAGATAAGTAATTAGCTAGAATTATTTTAGGCTTAAAATACTCTTTAATACCCTCTAAAAATTCTAATTAAGGCACCCCCTAAAGAATTATAAATAATACGAGTATTTAAGGTGAGGAGTCGGTCCCTAATTACCCCGAAATAATTTATAGAAGTAGCTCTAGCTTTAGTAACGCTAGCGACTATATAAGTAATTAAAATGTAAATATTCTTTAGGAGTAAGGAAGTAGGCTATAAAATGGACTAGACTATACCCGTATAATTAAACCCGAGCGTTCTAACTTACTTAATAAACTTTTTAGAGAAAAACTGTAGGACGAATCTATAGTAAGGTTAGCGATTTTTGCATACTAAGTCCGACTAAGGTAGATACTAATAACGTTTATGATAAATACCTTAGTAGTAAGGAAGCTAATTCTAGATAAGATGGTAACTAGTATTTAAAGTAAATATCTACCTAAAGTAATTTAGCTATAAAGTATTATATTAGTAGTAATTTTATAGAGAGTGATATAAGTATAGAAAGAGTATATTCTTAAAGAGCTTATTAAGGTATACCTAAAATAGTCCTAAAACTATCCCAGCCTATCTAATATATTTCCTTAGAAAATGCTATTAGTAAATATAGTCTGGCTAAGAACGCTAATAGACTAAACCCTATTTATTAACTATTACTAGAACAGTAAAGTTAATACACTCCACTATTTAGTATTAATGCTCTATTTTAGAATACTCCTACTTAGAAACGGTTTACCTTATCTATTAATTCTTCTACGCCTCTTTTAAATAGCTAATCCGCTAAGCAATATAAAAGCTTAAGGAGGGAAATGGTAAAGGCTAAAAAGGTAAAGAAAATAGGGCAATTACCGTTATTAAATCTTTATAAAGAGAAAATACTCCTTTACGTATATCTACCTAATAAAAAGAATAAGGATTATATAGTTAAGTGTATTAAAGCTGTTTAGCTTATAAATGGCGGGTCTATACTATTTACTATAAAATAGACGTTATTAGAGTTACTAATGGATAGTTTAGTAGGAGAAGAGTATTATAGCTAGTTTAAGGGCTTATTTAAGACAAAGTTTAGAAAAAAGAAGTAGGACCTATAACGGGAGATATCTATATAATAGAGAGAATAATAATTATATAGTTAAGTATATTAAGGCTCTTTACGTTATAGAGGATGGATCTATACAATGCACTATTAGATAGGCGTTATTAGTAGTAGCGGAGGATAATCTTAGAGAATATCTACTTTAATAGGCTAAGAAGCTATTTAAGGAGAAGTATAGAGAGGAGAAGTATAGAGAGGAGAAGTATAGAGAGGAGAAGTAGAAGTAGCAGCTTTGGAAGAAGCAGGAGGCTACTAACTAAAAGCCCTAAAGTAATGGTTAGAAGATTTAGAGAAGGTAATAGGATATTTTTACTAGCTGTAATAGTTTTAGCATCCCTTAACTAGCGTCGGCATTAAAGAATAACATTTTTAGTATTTTATATTTGGTAAATTAACTAATTACTTTTAGCTTAGGTGTAAAATATACTTTTAGTAATTAAATAAACTAGCGAGGTGGATAAGATCTAGTAATTACTTCTACTAAAAAGGTTATCCCTTAGGAAGGTGACCCCTTTACTAAAATTACCCCCTATAAACCTACTTTATTAAGCGCCATAAATCTTACTATAAAAAGGTTAAAGCTAGTCCTTTATTATAAATACCTATTAACTCTATTATTTAAAGATGTTTTTATTTTAAGATAATAATATACTTCTTCGGCCTAATATATCTATTAATATTAATAAAGTAAACTGTTTTATTAATGACGACCACAATACGCGTATTGCGATGTATTAGTAATATATAAGCTAATTAATAAATTCGTATATCTGCTGAGCTTTTCTCTAAGAAATACAATATAATAATTGTAAGAAATTATTTAAGAGTATAGACAAATAAGTACTTTTAAAATTACTTCCCTATATAAACTAGAACTAAGCTTAAAAGGTCCTTATAAAATACTATAGGGAAATTAACTTTATAATTAAAATTCTTAATTATATCAATAATTAACAGCGAGTATTATTAATATTCGCGCTTATAAAAATAGTTTATAATATAGATAAGGAAAGTAAGGATAGAGTTATTTGCAGTTTTAATAGCAAAGCTATCTATAACGGGAGAAAGCAGATAGGTGCTATGGCACTTAGTAGTTATAGTACCTATCTATTAGACTGAATAAAATTTAAAGATTTATATACTTCTTATAAGAAGAAATATAGCTTTAGAGACAAAATATAGAGAGCGAATTATTGGGACTATACCTATTATAGAGACTGTTTACTTAATTACTATAGAATAAACTGCATTTAATACCAAGTTCCACTATATATTATTTGCCTTTAAGATTAGTATTACTTATAGGAACTTAAATTAACTAAAATAAAAGTTAACGGACTTATAGTCTACCTATAAGACTAAATTATATACGCGATAGTAAAATTTATAAAAGAAGGAAACCCTTACTAATATAAAGCGGAAGTCCTTTATAACTATTATGGCGCTATATATAATATAGCGGTATTTAACTTCCTTAGTATACTAGCTTTTAGATAAAGGCCTTGCCTATAAATAAGATATATAGGAGGCGGAGGTAGAGGTAATAATAGTGGGTAGTACGGTATTAACTAGTGTAGTAGATTTCTATTACTTTAAAGAGATGTCTATATACTCGCCATAGGTTTATATAGTAGCGCTTAAACGGCTTGTTTTGTAAAATTAAATAATAGTACTACTGCGTAGAATAGATCTTGGAAGTTAAAAAGGTCTATAATATACTATTTTAAGATTATAGTACTTTTTATACGGTTATAATATTGGGATACTATTTTTTGCTAGTAATATTCGCTATAGTTATTTCTATGTAGATTATTAGCTTTAATTATTTCTGGAGATAATTTTAATCTATTTATAATAATATAATGCTTTTATACTATACTAAATATAAATATTTAACTAAAATGTATTATATTAGTGCGGAAGAACTAACGTATTAGTCTCTGGCTTTATAAGTAGTACTTAGCTATTATCGCTTATTAGATTATAAGTGGTCTTTACCTAAATCTATATAACGTAAGTGAAAGCAATGCTGCTTTCTAAGCGCTGTGATATAGATTTTAAGGCATATAGCGTAAGTAAGGAGTTAGGAGATAAAGCTGCGGCGTATTCGGCCAGCTCTAATGTAACTGAAAAGAAGTTTAGGAATATAGTTTCTATTCTATTTAGAACTAGATAAGGGGCTCTATATATTAATATTTAGGGGTAGCCCTAATAGTTAATTATTGTTTAAAGCTAATAATCTAACTAAGCTAAGTTTTACGCTTAGAATTAAATAGGAGACTTACTTAATATTATAAGAAGGACCTTAGACACTAGATACCGGTAAAGGTATTAGCCACTTAAATACCCGGAGGTTATAGGCGGTAAAGAGATTATCTTATAACTATTAATATAACTTAGTATTACGGCGAAGCAGCTTATATAGTTTAATATTTTTAGATTAAAGCTATGCTTTTAGCGTTAGTTTTAGGCGCGAGGGTATAAAGGGCGCCATTGCGTGGTGTTTTTTTGCCCTATAGCACTTATAATTCTTAATTTTTTTACTTTAGCCCTAAGCTCTTACTAGCTATGCTTTCTTTAGTTAAGGACTACTTATAGCTATCTAGTTCTAAATAGGTAGGAATTTCTTACCTAATAATAGGCTTATCTGACCCCGTGAATACAGTCGCTAATATTAAGTACGTTTCTCTAATACCTCCTAGTAAGATAGCTAAATAATTATAGATCTTTTGATTATATTAAAGGCTAAGTAGGTAATAATAAAGCCTACTTTACGGATATTTCTAATAACAGCTTAGATTTTAAAAAAGAAGACGAATAGTTTATTAGATTTCTAAGAAGACCAAACCAAATTTTAGAAGGCGTAACCAAAAATGGTGCGCTTAAATACTAGGTAGAGTGGAAGCTTAGGTTAATAAGTATTAGAGCCGTAAAGAGTAATAAGGATTTAAGGTATTACTTGGTTTATATTATAGACGAAGTAGCAGTTTTATACTAGAAGCCTACTAAGGAGCCTATAACTAACCTAATGTTCTATAAACTTTAATCTTATTATAAAAGGAACCTTAATAAGTTTATTAAGCATATTATAAGGTTTTAAGAGCTTAGAGAGGCGCTTAAGAAGGAAGATAAAAAAACACTCGCAGCTTTAGTAGATAAGAGTAGAATATAGAAGGGGCTTAGATCGACCCTATAAAATGCTATTAATAAAAGTAGTAAAAAGGAGATCGACGGCGAATCTTTAAAAAAGAAAGAGAAGTAGAGATTACCCCTAAATATATAGCGTATAGTAAGCTTAAGCCTAAATAATTTAGGAATAGAACTTTCTCCTATAATACGTTAAGCTATAAGAGCTTTACTTTTAGTAGATTTCGCGATCGGCTTTCCTCTATAGTGTTGTAATCTTTATTAAATATTATAAGGTTTTCGCCTATATAATATTACTAAATTTTATTAGCAATTATAGAGACAGCGTTATATTTCTGTTTTAGCGGCAATAACGGGGGCGTAGTTAAGGGGGAAGTGTATATCTTTAATTTAATTCTCCTAGCTAACCTGAGCGATTCTTTAGGGCAATTATAGCGATTCTCTAGGGTAACTAAAAAGGTCCTTACGTATAGGCACACGTGTTCGCTATAATAGCTCCAATTTATATAAATAAGGGTTTATTTACGTAATTTAAAGTTAAATTAGTAGAGGTTGCGGCGTTATAGCAAAATAAAATTAGCTCTGCTAGTTATAAAGAAGGCTTGCTTTATAAATCCATATATCCTAACTTTACGCTTTTAGAATTAATAAGAGATTATTAAGTGTTAAATAGGGCGATTAAGAATAAGAACTCTATTAATTAAAGCTGGCTCTAGAAGCTATCTATATATATAAGGTTTAATCTGCATAAGCCTAATAGGGATCTAAATTAGATGTTAAGTAATAAATAATTATATATAAGGTAGGTATAGGCAATAGAAACAGGTAGTAAGATATAATTAAGGTGGTAAGATATAGGGTAGTAGTGTTAAATTAAGGTTATAGAGCTAAAACTTTGTGTATTGCTTATTTTCTATATAGGTGGTTAAAGAGATTTTAAGGAACTTTAACTACCAGTTAAAGTTATCTAATTAAGTGTTTATAGGGATTTGGCAACTCCTATCCTATAAACTTACGGGTGCCTATTGGGATTTTCCGCTCGTAAAAAGTCTTTAGCGTATTTTAGGCCCTTAAATTTGGAATTTGGTATATCTAGAGGTATTAAAAATAAAAAAAGTCGTAGCATAAAGCCGAACTTATAAGTCTGTTTATATTAAAGTATATCTTATTTTTTTAGCGTAGCTCCTTAAATATATATTACAATTTGCTTATAGAGCTAGTATAGACAGTTCTAAAGCGGGAGCGCTGTTACTATTTATAGGAGAGGTCTTTTTCTACCGTACGGGTAGTGTAAATAAATGGCCTCTGTATATTCCCAAAGAACTATTAGGAGTTACTAGGAGGGTTTATAGTAGTTCTATTTGCCCAGTCTTTATACCTAACTAGGTAAGTAAATTATTAAATATTTTTAAGGACGAAGGGCTAGCTACCTAAAGGATCTTATTCTAAAGTGGTTAACGCTTTATTAACTTTAGATACGCTATATAGTATATCTAAATCTTACTTTGGATCTCTCCAATATGTATATTATTTATCTTTAGCATTAATATTAATAGTTTTGCAATAAGCTGGGATATATCCCTACTTTTTTTAAGTAGCAATTAAAGTAATATAAGCTCTGTAGATGAATTATATTAGTATTTAGTAAAAATAGTAGGTGCGGTAATAATAGTAGATTAAATAAGACTGGATATATTTAATAGAGGTAGGCCACGTTAAAGGTATAGGTAAAGCCACCTTTATTTATAAGTTTATTTATAAGGACTATATCTATAATATTAATATCACTTTTAGGGTATGTCTATTACGTATTAGGGTTATAGAGATCTATAGTATAGCTAGCGGTTATTTTAAAGGCCTAATAGTGCTGTCTATTACTTAATAGTGCCTAACCTTTAATATACGAGTTTTTAGTAGGGGGTATAGAGTGCGCGTATAGATATAATAACTTATATCTTATTAATGTCCACTACATATTACTAAGCTAGGGAGAGTTATAGATATACCGGTAATAATATAATAGGTACTTAAGATATATATAGAAGGCCACGCTAAATTACTTATTATTAGCTGAGAATTAGAATCCCAACTTATTAAACTTTGTAGAGGGGAAGGGATAGTATTAAAAGGCGTTCCTAGAATAAATTCCTATATATTAGCATTGAGACTAGTAAGTAGAAGGCTAGGTAGGTATCCTACTAACTAATTAACACTTAATATGCATTGGTAATTAAAGTATACTAGGGGCATATTAACTATTATATTTAAATGGCCATCCTAAAGTACCTGTCGCTAGTTAGAAATTAGAACTTAACTCTACTAAATCTAGGTTCGCCTACAGAGGCATCGCAATATAATTTAGGGCTAAATATGGGTTTTGAGAGTGTCTTCTTTTATAGTCTTCTAATTTATTCGGCTTAGTAAATCCGTTACCTTTTTAAGATTTCTTGCAATTTAAATATAGGCAGAGAAAGACTTGCGGCTGCTGTGTATTCTATAGGCGTTTTTTATAGTAATAGAGGTTACCAGTTAATAGAGTCTTTTGGCAATCCCCAAATTTATATTAAACTATTGGCATTTGGTTTGGGATTAAATACAGGTTTTAAGAATGTCTTCTTCTTATATAGTCTCTTAATTTATTTTGCTTAGTAAATCTATTACCTTCTTAAGATTTCTTACAATGTAAATCTAGGTAGAGGAAAGACTTACGGCCGCCATATATTCCGTGGGCGTTTCTTTTATAGCAATAGAGGTTACTAAAAGTTAACTTAATTATCTCCTAACAATCCTTAAATCTGCATAAAACTTTCTGCATTAAAATTAATCCTATAAGTGGCTAGCACTAAAGGTATTAACTTATCCGGAAATTAGGAGATATAGATAAATAATTTACTATATAATAAGATATGTTTTAATCTGGAGGAGAAAGGAAGTTAAGGTTAATATAAGGAAAAACCCAACTAACTCTCTATAAGGCACTGTTAGCGTTAAGTAGTTACGCTAAAGGCTTATTAGGTATAGGGGGTTATAAAAGAGACCTGTATTATCTATTATTAAGGATCTCCCACAGATCTGTTGGATAAGGTCCCGACGGAAAAAAAACTAATAGAGGGGGAGGAAATGGGCTTATACCTACCATTTCTTGGGCTATAACCTATAGTATTAGATAAGAGGTAGATACAGAAGAAGGAATATTATATTTAAGTTAGCGTTTATTATCTGTTTTATAGTTAGCTACCTAATTAGACATATTCACCTAAATTAAGGTAGCTAGCTATAAATATATACGGTTTACAGCCGCTTATCTTAAAGTCCGTAGTAGGGTAATTCCCGTAGGGTACGCATTACATAATAACTACCTTTAGATTCTCTACTAGATTAATTTTAAGACTATATAAAGGATTTATATTACGCTTAGGAACTACATACTTTAAAAAATTACTTAATTTTTATAAATTTAGCGCGCTAATAAACTTATATATATAGAACTAAGAAAATTCTATAATAACTATAGAGAAACGTAGACTTAAGTCTATAACCTTTAGCTAGGATATAAATTGTTAACCATCTCCTATTATCCCTAAATTATAGACTTTGTTTATTAGGAGAGCTAATAATAATTACATATAGAAATCTAATCTACTAGTAGGGTATACAAATTATTGCGCCGGTACACCGCAACCCATTAATAGCATAGAGACGAAATCCACCTTTACTATCCCTAGATACGTAGTAATGCCCTAAATACAAGCTAGTTGCAATTTTCTTTTATTAGGTTAATAGGTTGCAAGTATATAACGGAGCTATAGAGTGGCTTATATTTACTAATTTCCTAAGATTTAGTTCTTATGCTTTAATAACGGTGGATAAGGAGATGAATCCATTTGTAGGCTGTAAGATATAAAGTTGTTAGCGTAAATCTTATCCGTTTATCTCTATTTCCGTTAATATATCTATATACCTAAATAGTAGATTATTTATAAGTCGTTTTTAGGCGCGGGCTTAGGTTGCTAGCTAGTTAGCCTAGCCTGGCCTGGCCTAAAATATATCTAGCCTATACTCTAAAAGGTAAAAAGCGAAAGTTAAAGACAGACACGAAGCAAGAATTGCCCTATAACTGTTAGCGATTGTTATAGTGCTGCAATAAAGTAGACTGAATAACTACGTTGTGGTATAAAGAGGAGAAGGTGAAAAGGGGGTATTGTATACAAATAGTAGGGCCAGCCGCTAAGGCACTAGTGGTGGGCCAGCTAATAGTAGGAAACAGTACGAGACAGTATAGAACAGTATGCGTTAGGTCAGTGCCGTGACAGTACTCCTCTCTCCTAGATGGTTTGGTCTCTAAACTAAATAGATAACTCTAAAATAGGCAGTATATAGGGTCACCTGTTTTTTACTGCAAAGATATTAGTTTTGCTTACTGCCCTTAACCGAGCTAATGGCGGTTTTCTATGCCGGGCATGGAAAATCCTAATTGGTTAGTTCAGTAAGTAATGTTAGTAGAACTTTATACCGCCACCCAAACTAATCCGTGTGGCGTTTCTTGGCAAGAATCTGGCTAATTAGATAACTTTGACCGCCGGTTAAAGTTCTATAACATCTTAACCACCACAAATTTTAACACGGTGGTTGGCCACGACCTTAGCGTGACTTCTTCTTATCTCGTGCCCAGTCTAGGGGTCCTAGCTTCTTAGGGTGTTGCTTATAAAAGCGCTGTACAGCTTGTTTGCAACCCTTTAGGTCTTCTTCTAGCTGCCAGGTAGTGTCCTTATGATATTTCCATTTGATCTTATAAGTTAGGCCTTGGGGGTCTTCGTTGTGTACGTTAAGGATTTTCTTAAACTCCCATTTATCTTCTATATTGCCGTCGTTATCTCTCTCTACTACTTATCCTTATATATTACGGCGCTCTATAGTATTAATATTTGCTTAGCCAGGGATCTCTTCGGCAGCCTAGAGGCGGACCTTAGATGTATAGAAGGATTTATTTACTTAAATATGGTCCGGGAGGTCTACTACGACTACCCCTTAGTATACTGCGAGTACGGGGTACGGGCCGTCCCATTTATTGTCCCATTTCTTCTTAGGTCTGTTTATCTTTATATTTTCTAAGCTAACTATAACTATGTCGCCTTTATAGAATAACGTGCTCTCGTCCCTATGGGTATTGGCGTTATCTTTATAGCGTTGCTATAAAATCCGGGCTAGGGCCTTAAGCTATATTAATATCCGCTTAAAGCGGTTAGCCATAGAGTCTACGCGGAAGAACTCCTTCTTTGCTTATGCTAATAGTGTTAGTGGGTGGGGGCTAGCAGGCTTAATTCCGAGGCAAGGGTTAAAGCTATAGTTTGTAAAGAACGGGGAGATGCCTATGCTCTTGTTAACTTAGTTATTTATAGCAAACTTGGTAAGCGGTAGGTAGTTAACCTAGTCGTCCTATATAAAGCTAACAAAAGTATAGAGGTACTTATTTATGGCGGCGTTAATAATTTTAGTTTGGCCGTCCGTTTCTAGGTGCTAGGCTAAGCTTGGTTGTAAGGTTATCTTAAGGCGTTTACTTAGTCGTCGCCAGAAGTCGCTAATAAATTATATGCCGTGATCGGAGATAATCGTGCTTGGTGCACCGTAGAGCTTATATACGTTGTTAATAAAGCTATTAACTAGCTCTTCTATTAAGAGTCCTGTTACTAGAATAAGGTATTATATTTTAGTTAGGCGGTCTATAATAACAAGGATATGTTCGTATGCCTTGCCGTAGCGTTGGTATACTAGTAGCGTTGTGATATAGTCGATCGAAATATCTGTTTATGGGCGAGTAGGTAGTTTTAGTAGCTTTAGGAAACCGGGCGGGGTAGAATAGGGGGTCTTAGTGCGAAAGTATAGAGCATAGTCTTTAACGAAGGTAGCCGTGAACTAGGAGATTCCTAGCTACTAGTATGTTCGGTTTAGGAGGTTAAGGGTCTTAACCTGGCCGGGGTAACTAGCGGGGCCGCTGCTATAAGATTGGTGGATAACTTCTAGGCGGAGGTCTAGGGTGTTAGGGATAAAGAGGCGTTGGCGGAAGTAGATCTGTCTGTTAACGATACTATATTCTAACTTATCGCAATAAAGTAATTTCCTAATCTTCTTTAGCTAACGGCGAGCTTTCTAATCTCGTAGGGCCGCCACTATATCTTTTATAAGTTCGTTCTCCTAGTATCCTAACCAAATTAGCTCGTTTAGTGACTTTTCGGCTATTTTAGGGTCTAGAGCGGCTATAAACTCCGCGTTGTCGAAGTTGCGGGACTTATGTAGTAATTCTTCTAAGATTATGGGGTTAACTTTCTGGGGCGGTATAACAACTTGGGCTCGGTGGCGGAGGCGTTCGTTATTAGCGTCCTTAGGTCTTGTTCCTAGCAGCCAGCTTAGGGCGTTAGGGAGCGTGGCTTTGCTACTGGGTCTATATATAATTACAAAGTTAAACTATAAAAGAAACTCTGCCTACCGGACTTGGCGCTAATTTAGCTGCTTAGTAGTTATAAACATCTATAGGTTCTTATGGTTGGTAATAATTTTAAACGGCTCCTTAGTCCCTTATAGCTTAGGGCGCCATTCTTTTAAAGCCTTAACAATAGCTAAGAGTTCTTTATTATAGATCTTATAGTTACACTCCGGTATAGAGTGCTTTGCGGAGAAGAATGCGACCGGTCTTAATTTACTATCGTTACTATACTAGGAAAGGACTCCACTAGAGGCCTAATTTGATATATCTGTCTCTACCACTGTTTTCTTTATATAGTTGTAGTATGCTAGTACTAGTGCTAAAGTAAAGGCTCTCTTAAGGGCCTTAAACGATTTGGCTTGTTCTAGTCCCTATAGCCATCCAATATCCTTCTTTAGGAGTTTTGTTATTAGTGTAGCGACGGCCGAGTAGCCTTAGATAAATTGTTGGTAGAAGTTCGCGAAGCTAAGAAATTGTTATAGTTCTTTAATTAATGTTGGGTCCTTCTATTCCTGTAAGGCCTATACCTTCTTAGGGTCTATAGTTATGCCATTAGTTAAGATAATTAAGCTAAGGTATTTTATTTTAGTAGAGTAGAACTTAGACTTATTAATATTAATCTAAAGTCCAGCATTACTAAGTCTTTAGATAACTTTATTTATATACTTAGTGTACTTAGCGCGTGTTTTAGAAAAGATAAGGACGTCGTTAAGGTAGGCAGTGTAATAGTTATTAAGGGCGTTGTATAAAATATAGTTAATATAGTTTTAGAATATAGCGGGTGCGTTATAAAGGCCGAATAGTGTAATTAGTATCTTATAGAGTCCGAACCGGGTAATAAATACTATAAGCTACTTATGGCCCTCCGCAATCCGGATCCGGTTAAACGCAGTAATTATATTAAGTTTTATAAAGTACTTGGCACCATAGAGTGCGTTAAGTGTCTTGTGGATTAGTGGCAATGGGTACCAATTCTTAATAGTAACTATGTTTAGGCCTTGGTAGTTATAGTAGATTCGTATACCGCCGCTAGGCTTAGCAGTAAGGAGGAGTGGTGCGGTAGCTAGTGAGGTCGATTCGCGAATAAAACCCTTATCTAGCATCTTATTAATCTACTTCTTTACATACCTAAGTTTAGTAGGTGAGAGTGGTCTATTTTTATAGTACGGGGCCTAGTTTCCGGGGATAATCTTAATTTTATAGTCCTATGGTCGGTAAGGGGGCAGCTTGTCTGCGTTTTTAGGGAGGAAGTGCTTAATATATTTACAAAACTCCTTTAGTAGGCGTTGTAAAATGTCCTCGCGGGTTAATCCTAGTTTACCTTTTAGGAATTTTTTAACATCAGTGTCGATTATCTTCCGGCGTAGAAGCTTAGGCTTAGTTTTTAAATTTGTCTTAAGGAAGTCGTAGAAATAGGGGGGTAGCGCCTTACGGGCTTCCTCTATTGTATAGTTACCTTCTACTAGCCGGTGGAAGGATTCTTCTAATAGGTTTGGTACCTCTATTAAGCCTATAGGCAGTTCCTTAAGTAGCTATTAATGCTCTTTTTGTTTTATTAGTTCTACTAGCTCCGTTATATAGATTCTTATTACCTTTACGCTTTTTTATTTACAAAACTAGGCAAAGTTTACGGCGTATACGTTTATAATATCGTCTAGATTAGGGCGTATTTGGTCTTCTCCCAACGTTACGGCGGGGCTGGCTCGTCTTAGTTAGCTTTTAGGAGCGGTTCCTAGGCGGTGGCCTTGTATAAGGCGTGCGGGGAGTAGGTATAAGGTTAGGCGTTGCGGTGGCTTAGTTTCTATTATCCGGGTCTTAGTAGTTCTATAGCTAGTCCTTGCTATAACGCGAGCTATAGTATATGCGTATGGTATATGGCTTAGTTTTAGGTATTGGGCTGGGCGGCCAGGGTTTAAAGGGTGTCTGGGTTGGCGTTGGACTCTTAGTAGTAGCGGCGTAAAGCAGACCTTCTTTCTTGGTCTCGGCGAGGCTAGCTGGCCCGTTATTTTGGTCTTAAGTACTAGGGTGGTCCGGTCTTTTACTGTCTTATTACTTTGCAGCTATATAGGCTCCCCTTTATTAGGAACGTCTTTTACTATTAGGGCTTTATATATAGTCCTAGGCACTAGGCTTAGTAGTGCCGAGTATCCACACGGGGCGTCCCTGCTACTGTCGGTTATCCCCTACGGGAGGCAGTGCCTGGAGTAGTAGTCTGAGTCGAAGCGGATCTTAAGCTTCCTAAAGCTAGGGCGGGGCTCGTGCTTTTAAAGCCAAGGTATGCCTAGAATAATTAGGGTAGCGGGCGAGAGTTTAGTGACGAAAAAGAGCATGGCTTTAGTATGGAGGCTAATTAACATTTGGGCGGTGAAGTAGTCCGTAATAAGTGAAGTTAGGATGCTGTCTGCGAGGCGCAGTGGCCTAGGTGCTAGTAGCTTCTTAGTTATAACATTATACTTTCTTATAATAGACTCTGCGTCGGTAAATGCCATTATAGTACTACCGGAGTCTACTAGGCTTACTGTATTAATATAGACTTAGGGGTATAGGTTACGCAGTAAGGAGAGTTAGGTTTAAATAAGGATTAATTTCTTATTACTATTTACTAATCTAAGATTAAGTGGTAGTTTACTAATAAAAAGGACTAATTAATCTAGTAATAGGGACCTAATCTTCTTGTCTTCCTCCTTATATAGTTTAGACCCTTAGACGTAACTTAGTTTAAGGGTTTACCTTTTAATAACTGGGGTACGGGGCTGTCTTGGCGGGGCGGTCCAGTGTCCATCTAGCTGGTAGTGTTAGTATTGGTGTTGGTTGGGGTATAGGAAGACAATACCTTGCTAATAACGTGGCTGTATTTATATTCGTTAGCGCGGAGTCACTAATGCTAGGCGTTATTAACGGGCTAAGCTCCTATATAGGGCATTATTTGGAGTAACTGAGCCGTAGGGTTAAAGGGGGGGGGTTGTCCGCCGCGGCCATAATAGGCTCCGCGGTCGCCGCGTCTATAATAGACTCTATAGTCGCCGCGTCCGCGGTTATTAGTTCGCGTTATTTAATGGGGTGGTATTAGGACTGGGTTTACTGTCTTAGTGGGGTTATAGGCGTCCTTCTAGTAGCTAGGCAGGCTATAGGTAAGGCACAGTCTATTATTAAAGCGGCGCTTACGCTCCGTATCTAAGATTCTATTAAGGTTTATAGGTTCTCCAGTTACTACTAGGGTTAGGGTTAATATAGGGGCAGGGGCTTAAGTAGGTAGGCGGTGGTTAGCGTTCTTCTTAAGGTTAGCTTGGTATATATAGTTCGCGAGGTTCTTAGCGAATACATCTATTTACTTACTCTAACCTATATAGTTGTTGTTGTTAATTTCGTGGGTAAGTCTAAGTACTAGCTCTTCTATCTTTAGAGAGATAAACTTCCGGAGTAGGTCTACCTTCTATTTATCTATCTTCTTGGCGCGGGCTATTAACTTATTAAGCTCTCCCTTTTAGGACTAGTAATTACGCTCGCCCTAGGGGAAATGGTTAAGCTTATTCTTTGCGACCTAGGTTATGTTAAGGACCTTATAGTAGGCAGTAAGGTCTTTAAGCACATCTTCCTTAGCGGGCCATTTTTATATAGATATATTGTTTAGGTTCTTATACATAAGCTTTAGGCCCTACTTAATAAACTTATAGGCCTTATTCTCTAGTATATCTAAGATATAAAGGATCTGGGACTAAACTGTGTTAAAGTAGTCCTAGTCGCGGTTAAAGACTCCCTTAATCTTAATATGCCAGGTCTTAAAATTAGCTTATTGTTCTAGTAGGGTGCCTTTTCCGCTAAATATTAGTGGGTCTTTAGACCTCCGTTTTTTCTGCTAGGTTACTACCGTTATTATAGAGGTTGATTATTTTAAAACGGCGATAGTCTCTGCCTAGGAGTTAATAGTTCCTATTTAGGAAGTAATAAGGGCACTAAGGTTTTCGTTGGCTTTCTTATTAGCGGTATTTATGTTATACATACACTATAGTCCTACTTCGATGTTATTAAGGAACTCATTAGTATAGTTGGCAAGGGTAAGGTAAGCTTTGCTAGGCTTAAAGGTCTTAGGGTATAGTAGGGAGCGGCGGATTATCCACGCGATATTGGGGTATGTCTATATAAAGAGGTCTACGAAAATATCGCGGGGGTTCTAGGTTTCGGTTATTTTGGCATTATTAGTATCGCCCATCTAGGCGCTAGGTAAAAACTAAGGATCGTTTTAGGACTGTATTAGGGACGTGTCGGTTTTAGCAGAGGCGCGTATAGGTCGCGATTGCTCTGGGGCGGAGGTTAATTGGCTGGGGTACAGGGAATCAGTGATCGCGATGGGGCGCAAATTAAAGATACCACAAACTGTCACAGTGCTGCAATAAAGTAGACTAAATAACTACGTTATGGTATAAAGAGGAGAAGGTGAAAAGGGGGTATTGTATACAAATAGTAGGGCCAGCCGCCAAGGCACTAGTGGTGGGCCAGCCAACAGTAGGAAACAGTACGAGATAGTATGGAACAGTATGCGTCAGGTCAGTGCCGTGACAGCGATTTAAATAAGAGTAGCTAGAAAAAAAGTACCTAGTATATAGCTAAGCTATCCTTTAGAAGTTTTAGTAGGAGGACTAGAGATATAATAATTGTAACACTTATAAGAAATAGTAAAATAACTTATATCTAGCCCTAGATTCTAACGCCTCTACTTATTAAGTAAAGTAAAGGCTTCTAGCGCTCCCAGGTTAGGAAGTAGATTAAATAAATTTGCTTTATAATAAAAATGCTATATATTAAGCAGAGTACTCTAACTTTTATCCTAAGAGTTCTACTTTAATAAATTCAGCGTTTAGAGTTTAAAGTTAAAACCTTTTACTTATATAAATGCCGAAAATAATATTAAAGCTACCTTAACTATAGTAAGAAATGACTATCCGGCTAGGACCCTATAAGACGTTTCTGCTACGCTAATATTAAGTAATATAGTAGTTTTTAGGATTTACGAATGATATTAGCTATAAAGAAGGAGGTTAGGCACCGCACTTATAAGTAAAAATATTACCATTTCTAGCGCGCAATCTATTACTGCTAGGGAATAATTTTTAAACTTCTGTCTAGTCCCGTGTTGCTTTTAGGCGATTTCTAAAAATGCTAATACCGAAACTATAAAAGTAATATATACCCCGTGAGCAATAACTATAAAAACTTTAGTAGAGCTGTAGAAGGGTATATATTTCTAAAAAAGAATATAAATACTAATACCTATTGCAAGCACGTAAGCTATAGTAGCAGTAATAGTAAAGGAAATCACGATTGCGGTAGTATTAAAGAAATAGGTAGAGTTCATCTTAATAAATAAGTCCTATTAGTCTAAGTGGCGCAGAAATAAGGCGAATAAGACTACAGTTTACCTAATTACGTTAGAGTAGAGCGTATTTATAAGGAATATAAAATCGGTAAGGCCTTAAGGTAACGGGGTAATTATATGGTTAACATACGTCTCCAATCGCCAGGCGTAATTACTTTATATATTACCAAGCATCCGTCCTCCCCTTACCGTAATATTTAAGATTTAGACATATTTAAGGATTTATAGATAACTGCCCTCCCCTAAAAGCTAACATTAGCTCCCTAATAAAGGGGTATTACTACAGCAATTACTTCTTTCTTTTTGGGGAGTATTAGTAGAGCATATTATAAAGCTAAAGAAAGACCTGTATCCATTATATCCTAAGTTACCACTAAATTCATATTAAGGTGTTAGTATGCCCATTTAAGAAGGTATATCCATAACTTATTATATATAATCTTAGTATAGCAGTCGCCTCTTTCTTTTTTTTAAAGGAGCGTTTAGGAAGCGTACTATAAATATAAAACTCTAGACTTAGGCCGGCTGGCCAATTTCTATTAATATATTAAAGACTACTAAGATATAAGTTTCTTCTACCTATCTAGTCTAGCAGGCGGTACCCTATTAGGTAATGCTATTAACGCCGCTTACGTATTACTTATAGATAGAAAGAGCATTAGATATATAGAGATTTATTACTTATATAGCGTTTGCCGTATAATAATAGTTTCGGATTAAGCTCGCTTAATCCCTTTTATAAACTCTTTCTTCCCAAATAGCTTAGCCAGTTACTCCTAATATTCCCTCTAAGTAATAAGACTTAACTATAACCTCTAAAAGTTAGTTTCGGATAGCACTATATAACAATTTAAATAAAGTCCACTTTATTTAAACTACCAGATTGGCTAGGGTAGAAGCTTCCGCTTTTATATTATATATATAAATTTTATTACTAGTATACAGACTAAATTCTTACAAAAGTAAGCGTTATTAAGGCCGCCTATATTTCTGTACTTAAAAGCTTTAGATAT
>Ga0307515_10010030_pt1 | contig 18229 bp, 4 predicted proteins | sample 17_EM_MG_FD_194513 | JGI IMG/M metagenome (GOLD analysis project Ga0307515, IMG submission 194513) | Populus trichocarpa ectomycorrhiza microbial communities from riparian zone in the Pacific Northwest, United States - 17_EM | ecosystem: Host-associated > Plants > Roots > Unclassified | place... | reverse complement strand
ACTTATAGAGGGAATATAAGTTAGTATATATAATTATAGGGATAATAGGAAGTTCGAGTCGATCTATAATTATCTTTAGGGTAGTTCTAATTGCAATTGCTATATTAACTCCGCCAACCATTCTATATATCTCTAACGCCAAAACACTTTAGATAACGCGCTTACTCTTAGTTAAGCTCTAATAAATAAGATTACCATAGATTATAAAGTCATTCTCTTTAGTAGATTTATTCGCGATAATAATCTTATATCCTAACTAGGAGCTAAAATCTTTATTATTTATAAACAATCTATTAATAAATACAAAGAGCTTAGCGGTGGGAAAATTAATAGGCACATAGAGTAGTCCCCAATCAAGATAGTTTATTTACTAGAAAAAACACTTATTTAGGGCAAGAACATTATCCTTAGTTAGTTCCTGGTATTAAGTAGTAATAAAGAGATTAAATAAAGCCTTAGGTTAATAGATAGAAGTAACATAAGCTCCGCAAGCATATTACTCCACGTATCCTTACTTTAGAGAATTAACGTTAATAACGTTAATCTTTTTACCTTAACCCTTCTAGCGTAAAGCAATAGAATCCTTATTTAGGGAGAGGATATATCCATTAAAGAGTAATAGTATTATTAAATTAAGCTTTTCCTTTAGCTTTGCTACAAGATTTGTGTTACGGACGCTTTAAGTACAATGTTACGACTACTTGGAGAAGAGTTGGAAGAAGCTAGTTGGTTAATACAGGCACGGTCTAGGATGGAGCCGGTAGAACCATGTGACGAAGAATGGTAAGCGAGTTACATAACATGCTACGCGTTAGACAAGAGGAATAAGAGGAACTTACGTAGCTTATGTATAACACGTATATTACGTATAAGAAGGATTTTATAGGAGTACGGTTGTATATTTAAGGACCCTTAGTCCCTACCTAGATAGTTCCTTCCTTATAGTAATTCTCAAAATATAATTAGAGTTAATCTATTAGGCAACCACTCCACTAGTTATTATTACGTTGTTAACTTACTTACAATACCTATACACCTAGCCCAATAACAAGACCTATTGTAGTACTTGCTATAAGGTTCCGTTACATAATCACTACCTAGTTACGGTTTTAATAAGTCAAATAATATGCTACCAAAAGCAGCCACCATAACGCCATTAACGGCGGCAACTACTTTAAGGTTAGGTAATACCAGTATAGCAGATACCGATTTATAACAACCTATAACGGTCGGATAACTATAAGAGATAGTTAACTAGTTAATAGAAAACAATATAATACTTAAATAAAGGATTAACGGGATAGGGGTAGCAAAGATTAAGTTACCTTCAATTAAGAAATTCTTAGGGGAGAGATTAAAGCTTAAAGGATTCCTTATATAAATGTACTTTAAGGTTACGCAGGAAGGGGTAAAACTGCTAACACTTATGGATCGAATAGCTTATGCAGGACTATTTCTATTAGGAAGAGCACTTAAGTGGTTCGAGCCTTACCTTATAGAAATATAGGCGAATAGAATAATAACCACCAACTAAGACGTGCGGTTTATATTCTTAAGTTGGGAAGGGTTTATAGAGCGACTTATATAAATATTTGGAGACCCGGAGGTAGTAACTATAGCGAAAAAAAAACTCTAAGACATTACGTAACAAACTTTAGTAATTAAGTACACTATATAATTCTAGACGTTAGCTATATAAGTTAAGTAGAATAATAAGGCGCTTATGGTATAGCATAAATAAGGACTTAAGGCTAAAGTCTAAGACGTAATTATTCTAATAGAAGATGCGGACACCCTAAGGGATTTAATAGATTAAGTAATTAAGATTAATAATTGGATCTACTAAAGGGAACAGGCTAAGAGAGGCTAGGATAGAGTTCTATAGTTATATAAGACATAGAGTACGTAATAATTAAAGCTAAGTTAAAAACTATAGAATGGCGTAGAGCTAATAGACCTAAGCGGTACTAAAGAAACCTATAAGAGATAGAGTAAGAAACTATAAAAACCTAGAGGTTAAGGATTTAGTAATTATAGAATTAAGGAGTAAAGGCTAAACCAGGGATCTTAGTAGTAGAAGACGTTTAGGCGAACTCTATAGTAAAGTTAGTAGTTTAAAGATAGAGCTTATATAAATTGCGGGAAATAAGGTTACTTCGCGAGAGATTATAAAGATGGTTAGAGTTACTATATAATAAAGGGAACTAGACTAGTAGAAGACACATACATATAAAGGGATAATAGTGTACTATAAGGAACAAAAGAGTGTTTAATTAGAAGTTTTGCGTTTTATTATAATAACGTATACTAAATTTATAAAGACGCTAAGTATAGCGTAAGCTATTAGCTATAAGAGCTAAAGTTAAAAGGACTTAGAGGAACTAAAGAGTTAGATAAAGAATAGGATCGACTCTATAAGCTAGATTAGGATATTATAGCAATATACGGATAATAATTAGTAATAATAACAATGGAGTTGGAGTACTTATTAATTAATAGCAACGAGGAAGATAAAGGAACTAACTAGGGGTATCTAAACCTTAATAATATAATTATAGAAGTAGAGACTAAAACCGCTATAGAGCAAGGTTTAGTAACGGGCATTATAACACCGTTGGATATAGTATCTATCGCTTTATAAGACGGAAGGAAGAGTATCTTATAGAGATTAAGTAAGCAGACAACTGCTAGTGCTAATTTACTACTTAATAAAGGTAAAAGGCTAAAGGCTTAAGATTCTTAAGATGAGATAAGAGAGATCTAAGATTCCAATAATAGGATAAGGATAGCTTAAGGACCTATAACGGACGAAAACCGATAAAGTAGAGCAGTAGCTTAGTTTAAAGATATATAAATGAGCTTGGGATAAGAGTTCCTAATAGTATAAGATTCTTAAAATGAGATAAGTAAGATTTAAGACTCTTAAGACGAGATGAGAATACTAAGGACGCCTAGTTAGACTAAGGCGGGAACTAAGCTTAAGTTAGAAGTAAGCTCAGGATTAAAGAATCTAAGGGACTAAAGATTTGGAGTATAAATACGGGTACCCATAAGTAAGAGGTAAGAGGCTTCTTTATAGATTAGAGAATCTATAGTATAGACAGCAGTTAAATTAGGAGATAAGTATATAGACCTAAAAGATTTACTAGGGGAATGTAGTATTCGGCCTAAAGATCAAAAAGTTAATACTAAGATTAAGAAGTAAGATAACTTTAAGGATCTACTTATAAGATATAAAAGGAAAGAAACCATAGCAGAATTTAGAGTAAGAATTGCTATATAACAAGAACAGAAACTAGATAAAAGATCTAGTATATTAAGATATATAAAGGATAGAGCACCCGTATAAAGAATTACTAATAGATCTAAGATAGGCACACTAAAAGCTAAGTAGCTTACTAAACTAGAAGAAGAAGAGGATCTAGGGATTCTAACTAGATTTGAAGAATAATATATAAAAGGCTATTATAACACAGCAATAAAGAGATATTTTCTTACGGATACGCCGTATATACTTAAGGGGTTATACCAAAAGTGGTATAGACAACGACACAATAATAAGTAGGAAGATTTCTATATATAGTTAGACAAAAAAGTTGTCTAGGACCACCTGATTATAGAGAAGGCTATAACTTACATTAAAGGAGCCTTAATTATAACGTTAAAAGATCTAGAAGAGTAATTAGAGGACTAGAGAAGCAATAGATAAATCTTAGTACCTGCGAACAAAGTTATAACGCTTAAATTAACACGTAAAAGGTTTAAACTTAAGGATAAAGATAAGCTAAGAGTTGACCTAAGACACTAAGTATATTATACACTATTGTGGATAATATGCGTGGATAATACGTGTAATATGTATAGAGCACCTAAGGATAAAAATTGGAAGTATCTAATAAGGATATATTAGATAATGGATAAGGCGAAATATTAAAACGCTAAGTATGGTTGGCACCCTATAAAAGTTTAAAAATAAAGGAACTTAATACTTTAACTAGGAAGATTCCTTACGGAAGAATGCCTAGACGGATAATAGTAGTGGGAAGGTCCCAAAAATACATATTTATAGTATATTAAAGACAAAAAGCAAACTAAGTATTGGCCTAAGTTAGACTAAGTATAAATAGGATCTAGTAGCCAATAGTTAGGAAAAGTAGAGGCCTATAGGACCAGAGGGAGCTAGTAGTAAAGCCTTAGACCCTTAAAGGAATTTAAGGACGATACCTAAATTTATAAGTTAAATGGTAAGATTAATAGTTTAAAGTATTAATAGATAGTAAAGTAATAAGGAACCATATCTTACTAATAGCAGTTAAAAGAATAGGATTACTATATAGGAAAAAGGAGCATTTTTACCTATTAGTAATAATTTTAGGAGATCCGATAGCCTATAGAGGAGGCATTATTAATCTTAAAACAGGACCTATTTAGTTAACTATTAAAGGGAGATAAGTTAAGATGTCTTTTAATATATTACTATTAGGGAATAATAAGGCAGTATTAGGAATACCTTAGTTACAGAAATATAATCTAAGGATTAATTAGATTATAGGTTAGGTTAATATTAGAGATACTTAATACTATAAGATATAATAACAAGCTAAGATAGTATAGTACTAAGTAGGAGCGACCTATAAAGAAATAAAAAAAGGGCTAAGCTATATACCAAAGAGATACTATAAGTATGGCAAGAAACTATAGTTATACGAAAGTAAAAAGCTATTAGAGTATGCAGCATAGGACTATAAAATAGAATTAGAACTAAGAATAAGTCTAAGGTTCTTTTTAATCTATAAGCTTACTAAAGAAGAAGGTAAAGTATTAAAAGAGTTTATCTAAGAGAATCTATAAAAGGGATATATTAGACTATTATAGTTATTAGCGGGTTATCCAGTACTATTCGTACTAAAGAAAAATAGCAAACTAAGGCTGTATATCAACTACAGATAGTTAAATAGCATTACTAGAAAGGATAGGTATCTTTTACCCTTAATTAGCGAAATCTAAAATAGGATAGGTAATATACAAATCTTTATAAAGATAGATCTAAGATAGGCGTACCATTAGATTAGAATTAAGGAAGGTAATAAATAAAAAGCAGCCTTTAGGTTAAAGAAAGGACTATATAAACCATTAGTTATACAATTTAGGCTTATAAACGCACCAGTAATATTCTAAAAGTAAATTAATAATATATTAGGAGAATACTTAAATTAATTTGTTATGGTATATCTTAATAATATTATTATCTACTTAATAATTAAGGAAGAATATAAAAAACACATTAAATGGGTTTTAAAAAGACTATAAGAAGAATAGATGCTAGTAGCAATTAAGAAATATAAGTTCTTTACTAGGAAGACTAATTTTATAGGATTTATTATTAAACTAGGCTAACTTAGTATAGATCTAAAAAAGATTAAGGCTATAGTAAATTAGTAGGAACTAGAAAACGTTACGCAGTTAAGATTATTTTTAGGGTTTTACAATTACTATAGAAGGTTTATAGCGTAATAGTTAAAGGATATTAAGCTATTTACGTAACTAATAAAGAAAGAAGAACTATATGTATAGGGAAAAGAATAATAAGAACTATTTAAGGAAGTTAAGAGGTTATTTACCTAGGAGCTAGTTCTTAAGATCTATTAACTAGAACTAGAGACGGTTATAGAAATAAATAAATTAGACTTTATACTAGGGGTATACTTTATATAAAAGCATCTAAACGGATGGCATCTAGTAGCATACTATAGTTAGAAGATAATACTACTGGAACTAAACTATAACATCTATAATAAGAAGTTATTAGGTATAGTTACAGTATTAAAGAAATAAAGAGCATTCTTATAAGGTATAGAGAAACTATTTATAGTTAAAATAGATTATAAGAACCTAATAGGATTTCTAATAACAAAGGAACTTAACTAAAGATAGGTTAGATGGGTAGAGATACTTACAGAATACTATTTTAAAATTTAGTATACTAAAGGCACAGACAATACGCAAGCCGATGCGTTAAGTTAAAAGGCTAAACTATAAAATAATAAAAAGCTATTAGGAGCTTTACTGTAAAAAGATATAAATAGACTAATTAGGTATAATTATCTAAAAATTATAGTAACTTAAGAAGATAAGTTAAAAAGAGTCTATAAGACACTAAAGGGCTTTTAAGTATAAAGAATTCTAAAAGCATAGCTAAAAGATCTATAGTCAGATATATATAAAAACCAAAAAGCGAAGTATATCTTAAGAAGTATAGCAGAGTACTTTATAGAAGATTTCTATAAGAGACTAACTTAAGGACACAATAGAGCTATAAGCTTAGTGTTAAAACTCTAAGAGGAGTATATTATTAACGGAATCTAGAGGATAGCTAGAAAGGTCACTAAGGAGTATCTAGATTACTAGAGGAATAAACTAATAAGATATAAGCTATATAGAGGGCTACAACCTATTAAAATACTAGAGAGACTATAGGAGGTTATATTATAGGACTTTATCGTAAAGTTACTAAAATTAAGAGATTTTATTACTGGATAAGATTATAACACGATTTTAGTAATAGTAGATAAGCTTATAAAGTGGGGATACTTTATAGCGTATATAGAAGAAATATTAGCAGAAGATATCGCTAAAATTTATATTAAGGAAGTATTTATAAGATATAGAGTATTAAACAAAATTATATCGGATAGAGATCTAAGATTTATAGCAACATTTTAGGAGGTATTTTTAGCGGAATAAGGAGTTAAAGCAGCAACTTCTACTATATATTATTTGCAGACAGACGGTTAAACGGAAAGATTAAATTAGACACTAGAACAGTATCTAAGGTACTATATTAATCACGTATAGAATAATTAGGTATTACTATTACCAGTTATACAGTTTGCATATAATATAACACCATAAGAAGGAATAGGTACTTTACTATTTAAGGCGAATTATAGATATAAGCTAAGAACATTATTATTATTACATTAAGTAAAGAAGATAAGTAGTATAGCTAAGTAAAGAATGGAGACTTTAATAAATCTTTATAAAAACTTTACGGAAATAGCTAAGGTAGTATAACAGAGAATAAAAAGATACTATAATGCTAAGAGATCTAAGGGACCAGATCTTAAGGAGGGGGATAAAGTATAGCTACTATATAAAATTTTTAAGAGTTAACGACTAAGTAAGAAGTTAGACTATATTAGGCTAGAACCTTTCAAAATTATATAAAGGATTTTATTAGTCACATTTAAGTTAAACCTACTAGCTAAAATAAAAATCTACCCTATACAGCATATCGCGATACTAGAGCCAGCGTACGGGAATATTAAGCTACTAGTTTATAAAGTAGACACGTATAGAGGATAGGAAGAAGATAAATAGTAAGTTTTAAAGATCGTTAGTTATAAGGACGTTAATAATAAAATATAGTATAAAGTAAAGTAGATAGGCTATAATAAGACTACCTAGGAACTACTAGAAAATTTAAAGAATACTATAGGAAAGGTATAGGAGTATTAGAAGAGAATAGGTCAGGTAACATTAATAAGGAAGAATTATTAAAGAATAAGTTACCTAAGGGGGACCTAGGAAGAGCGACTACTAAATTACTTAGAGTTATTCCCTTTACAGGAAGAGAGTTGGTTCTTTTATTACCAAGTTCCTACAGACCTTATTTTATAAGTTTCCACTCCTTAAAATAAACCTTTTTACGCACTTTCTTAAGACAAAGTAGCTAAGTAGATGCCGCAATGCGAGCATTTAGGGCCTTCTATTCTGCATCCTAAGAACGCTTAAGCTTAGTAAGGGCCTACGCTAGGTTACCGTCTAGCTTTATAGCGATAGTTTAAATACAAGACCCTATAATAAATTACTTAGGAAACTTAGAGACTATTAAGAGTTATAGGACGCGTATACTTAGCGTTAGAAGTAAAACGAACGTCACAAGAAGAACGAACGTTTGCTTTAGTGCACTCTAAGTAAGAGGATAGTTGCTAAAACGAAGGACTCGCTAACGTAATATAGACTAACCCCTCTTTCGCATAACGAGAATATAGAGATGGTATAATTTCACTAAGTAATAATATAGCAGTAATAGTGCGGGCACGATATTACGCGTGTAAAGAAGAAGATGCTTTAGGTATAATAAGTAACGATATTAACCAAATTAATTAGATAGATATTATACCTCTAATAAACGACTTAGAGATGTTAGGGATCTTTAAGGACAAAGATAGGAAGGAGGGAGATGGTGTTACGGACGCTTTAAGTACGATATTATAACTACTTGGAGAAGAGTTAGAAGAAGCTAGTTGGTTAATATAGGCACGGTCTAGGATGGAGCCGGTAGAACTATATAATAAAGAATAGTAAGCGAGTTATATAATATGCTACGCATTGGACAAGAGGAACAAGAGGAACTTACGTAGCTTATATATAATACATATATCACGTATAAGAAGGATTTCATAGGAGTACGGTTGTGTATTTAAGGACCCTTAGTCCCTACCTAGATAGTTCCTTCCTTATAGTAATTCTTAGAATATAATTAGAGTTAATCTATTAGGCAACCACTCCACTAGTTATTATTACGTTGTTAACTTATTTATAATACCTATACACCTAGCCTAATAACAGGACCTATCGTAGTACTTACTACAAGGTTCCGTTACAATTTGCCTTTACTAGCTTATCTTCTTCAAGAACTAAGAATTAGTCGTCTCCTAAAATAATTATATTATTAGTTTATATACTAATAATTCTAAATGGAGTTCCTGTAGTTATAATAAGGAAGCATAAATTAAATATAGAAGTAGTTATTAAAAGCTTCTCTTTATAGTACTTACTATAGGTAGCCCACTAATAAGTTCCTACCTCTGCGATTTTATATAATAGCTTAAGTACAACCATAATCGTATCTTTAGGATATTAGTAGCAAATTTACTCTGGAAGGTGTACTAATATTAAGCGCTAAAGGTGCATCTCTAATTAGGTGTAGGCCTAGGTAATATCTTATAAATAGACCGCCATTTTATTCTTTATTAAGGAGGGAGCTAATATAATAATGACTTATTAACTAGCTTGTTAAATTATAGGAGATTATATAAGAATTATCTCTTTACTATTATTGTTATAACCTTAGATAATAAGCCTTAATTTCTTAAATAGGGCGTTAATAGCTTTACCCTTAATCTTATTAACTATCCTTAACTTAAAGATACAAACTTTATTAAACTTAGTAGGGTTATACTTCTTAAATTTAAAAACTCCTCTTGCAATAAGACCGTTAATCTCCTACTTATTAGATGCTTGGAAAGGAGCTCTTAGGGTTATAATATAACCTTCCTTTCAGAGCTGTTTTGCAAGCTTAAAGTTAGCCTTCTCCTTAGCTATTATAAAGGCCATTAATAACTTAACTCTATTCTTAATGGCGGCAATAAATTATTCTTTAAAATTAATAAGATATTAGTAATTTCGTGATCCCTTTGGGCGACCTTTACCGCGTTATGGTTATTGCGTATCTACTATAATTATATTGGGATCGTAGTCGCCTTCTAGAGTATATTAATTATAGTTTTCCTTTAAGGTATCTTCTGGGGCATCCTATAAAGGCTTAAAATTATTATCTTTATAGTAAGGCTTAATAACAGTTAAGCGGAATTAAGTAGGTCTGTAAGGCATCTAAATAGTATAAGTTTAACTATTAATTATAATAAGTTAGTATAGGCCTAACCATCCTCCCTTTTTACGCTATACGCGTACTTTAGACTAGAGTGGCAGATTAAGCGTAGTTAAGGTATTTGGGCTATTTCTTATTTCTAGTGCGTTATTAACCTAACGTATAGTGTAGAGATGTTGCACCTTTTTTGTTGCCTTGTAAATAGCCTTAGCTTATTATATAATAGAGGGAGATAGTAGAGAATTGTTAGTTATTTAAGGGTAGGCGCTAAAGACTAGTAATATAGGTATAAGTCTATCTAGGCTAGTAGAATTGTTAATAGCTTTAATAGCTATTTATAAGGTAAGTTCTTCGCTAGCATCCTTTAGTTTTAAAGAGATAATCTTATATATGTGGCGTAATGGCGTATAATATTACTCTACTTTTCTAATGCTATTATATACCTTAACGGGGACTTCCTTAACCTTAATTGCTATTACCTTTATCTATTATTAGAACTCTATAAATAAGAAGTTCTTTTCTACGTTATAGATAATTTAATTAGGGGGTCCTAAATAGATATTAATCTAGTATAACTAAAGGGTATCCTATGCGTTTTTAGCTAATATATCTTTTAAGAAACGCGCGGCTTAGAAGAAGGTTAAGAAGTTAATAACTTAAAGCACTAGCTTGCCGCTAAAATATATAACATTAATAATAATACAGAAGTTAAAGTTATAGTTATCCTTAAGGGTAAACTTAAATTGGCTAGGGGACTTCTAGTTTATTTGGTAGTAATAGTAGTACTTTATAAGATACTTAATTGCCTTAACCTTAACTTTATGGCCTGCTCGCTAAAGAACCCTAAGTAATTAATAAACGGATAGGTGGCCAAAATAACGGTATAGTTGGCGTAATTCTAACTTAGTTAAGTAGCTTTAAGCAATACTCTTTTCTAGTTAATAAAGGAGCAACTAGGGGTGGCCCTATTTGCGTATAACGGGCACCTAATTATCTCCCTAAATAAGTATATTCTTAAGGTTATTAAGCTTAACGCCTAACTTATTTATATCTTTAATGTAAAATAAAAACGGAGTGTTTATAGGAATAATATAGAAAGTAATATATCCTAAGGGGGTTTGGACCCTAATTATGCTAAAAAAGATTATAGTACCTTTACTAAAGTAAATCGTATATTAGCCTGCCGTTAATTAGTTAATCTAAATAGAGCTATTAAGCTACTAAAGAGCTTGAACTTAAGGTTCTCCTACTATAAATACTTCTGCGGCTCCTATATCTGGTATAATACTATAGAAGACGTACGCCAAGTATCTATTATTAAAGGAAAACGCGGAACTCTCCTTTAGCTTATTAAAAATATCTAATTTTATAATAGAATGGAGTATAGATTAATTATTAAGAATAGTAACGGTTTGTGTGCTATCTACCTTACTATACTTAGTAAAGTATTGGTTAGGGGAGTAGTCCTTAATTTCTATATCTATAAGGAGCTGTTTAACCTTATTAACCTTACCCTTAAGATCTTCTACGCCTTTATATTAAACTAGGAAGCTTTAAAAGTAGGCTATAGTAACCTTATAATTTTTAACGTTTCTTATACTCTAACGGAACTTATTATATACCTCTTTTTGCTTATTAAGGGAGTGTCTAGTTAACTAGTAATTTGGCTTCTTATAAATATAGCACTTCTTTTAGCAATTACTTTAAAATAAACCTCTACAAGGACCTCTATAATTACCTTATAGTTAATATTAATCGTACCCTCTTTTATATTCCCTACTACGGCCACTATATATTTAATTAGTCCAGTTATAATCGTATTAGTTAGGAATATTTAATTAGGTAAGGTTTTTAGTATAAAACTGTTAAAATTCTTATATTTATATTGTAGTACCTATAGCAGAGCGTAGCTTAGTATATACTCCTTTAAACGTATCCACAGGTTTATATAGCGCTAAGTTACACTTAGAAATACTATGGCATGCTAAGATAACCTAGTCCCTTAGGCTGTTCTTATTTTAGTAAGTTTTAATAAGGCCATATTAGATTTTCTAGAGTTTATTAAAGAGTAGTTAAAGGCACTCTAAATAAGTCTTTATTAGGTTAGAAGCAATAACTCTCTAAAATATAGTCTCCCGCTATTCGGATATATAAAGTTAGCAATTCTTATCGGTTTTAAAGTGGGCTCTAGTAAGCTAAAGCATTATATTAAAGCTATAGTTTTTACCTATAATATAGTTATAATAGAATGTTGCTGCCCGTCCTTTTAACATAATAGAGAAAGTATGGTAGTACTAGTGGTATTAAATTCTAACCTTATTATAACAGTTATAGAAGACCTGTAGTTTTGCTCTAAGTATATTATATAGTTCTCCTCTAAACTTCTTTTCTTCGTCCAAATATACCTTTATTAGATTCGTGACTTCTTATAGTAGAGGCTTACTAGTTGGCTAGGATAGAGGGGGTAGAGGTGGCGAAGGGGGTGGCAAAAAAGCACCTTTAGGTAGGAGAGCACCTCCTAGTGGGAGAGTGCCTCTAGGTAGGGAATTAGCATTCTAGGGGTTTTAATACGAATTAAAGTTGCCTTCTAAAGAATATAAGTTAGTTTTAGGTTTCCGTAGTTAACGTATAATCTTAGCTTCCGTCTATACTAGTTCTTCTATACTAATAATAACAGCCTAAATATTACTAGCAATTGGGTTACCATTTTTAGTAATATATACCCTATTCCTACAAAGGAAGTCTTAGAAATCCCAAATAATATTAATATTGCTAAGTACCCAAGTATTAGCGGTCCATCCCATAAAATCCTCCCTAAAATATTCCCACAGTTATAAATTGGCGTAGTATCTACTTCGGTAAAATAGGATATAGTGTAGAAGAAAGCTATTAACTTATTTTATAGTATAAGTTATTATATTAATAGTAAATTCGTCCCAATTTTCATTAATGAATTTCGTATACGCAGCTACCCCTAGTGGTAAGGAGTCTTCCCAGTCGTTTAAAGTAGGCATAGCCATATTTTTAGAGAAAGTAAAGTGATATTAGTGTAAGGATTGTTATTTGATACGCGTTTATGACGTATATTTGCGATTATAGGGCTTAGGACTAGTTCTGGCCTTAAATCGCGAAGACTTATAAAGCGTGTTATTCTGCATAATAGACGCAAGAATCCGTAATCTTAAAAAGGCTTAGGACCAGTTCTAGCCTTTAGATCCTTAGATTCGTAAAAGAGTTCTATTTAAGGTTTAGAACCAGTTCTAACCTTAAAAAACAGCTCCCTTTAGCATAAGTAGCACTGGTACAGTGGCTTATCTCTTCTTAGTGGAATACCTAGCTGCTCTATAGTATAACAGTAAAGTTAACCACTAATTAGTATTGGTTACACAAGGTGGTATTATATAGCTACGGTTCATAGATAGTATAATGATTGTTATTCTTTTATCTTCATAAGGGAGGGCGAGGAGCTTAAGGCTCCTCGCCACGCTAGTGCCGCGGCAACACGTGACGGCAACTTGCCACATATAACGGCAATATGCCTTAGATGGTGAGCGCTTGCCTTTATTCCCAACAGTTATACTACCCATCTTCTTCTTCTTTCTTCTAAATCTCGCTATTTAATTAGCTTAGAAGTTTATAAAAGCTTATCTAATTAACCTAAGAGTTTATAAGAGTTTATAAGAGTCTTTAAAAGAGCGTATCTAGCCGATAACGCGCTATAAATATTATATAGATATAGTAAATTTAGATAAGCTATTTATAATAGGGTATAAGAGGTACTTTAAGAAGTTTTAGGATGAATAAAGATATAGTAATAGAGTACAGTCGCTATATCGACGAGGCTAGTTAGGTCAGCCTAGCTTTAAGAAAATACGTTTTTAAACTTTAAGGCTATACTTCGACCCCTAATATAGTTGTTAGCTAGCTATATTAATTAAAATATACTAGTAGAGAAGCTTATAATTTAATTACATCGCGAACTATAGCCGTAGCTACTAGATTAACCCTATTATAGTTACTTAAAGTTAATACGCGTTAGAAATCTAGCCTAGCTTACACCAAATACGCGCCTATAATCTCTTAAACGCTTCGTAAAGAAATTTAGGGGGGTTCTATTGGCTCGGGAGTTCGCGCGAGTTTATAAAGCGGGGCTATGCTTTAGAGTGGGGCCATGCAACGCCACAAATTCCTCGGAGAAGCGGCTGAGGCTACCTGAGATAAGGTGATGCGACGATGAGACGGAAATATGTTGAGCTGGAGAAGTTGACATTAGCCGCCGGCGAGCAGTGGCAGATCGCCTTCGCTGCTTGGGCGAGGCAGAGCCGTAGGCAAGAGCTTAATCCCAAAAGTCGATGACTTGCAGGCCAGTACATCGAGCACATCCAGCGTGGGACTCGGCAGGCGAATCAGCGCCGAGAGCCCCTATGTCACAGCGTGTTCAGCGCCAGGCCGGCAGGAAGCGCGCGCGCTGACAGGCCGGCCGCCTTAGCCCAATGCCCTTTCGGCGGCCAAACAACATAACCGCCAGCGCTGGGCGGGTTCAGCTGCCGTCCACCATCCCCACTGCTCCACGCGACTCGACCGCCGCAACAAGGCCGGAGAGAAGGGCCAGCGAAGGCTGCTCTGCCGGGCTGGCGCCAGATCAGGGGAGACGGCTCTCCCGCGGGTGGCTTCAGCAGTCCTGGGCGGCCACGGCGGCCTCTTCTGCGACCGCACCGACGTCGGCCTTCTCCACGGCCTGCGTCCTGTATACAGCCATACCGCCATGGGACAGCCAGAAACAGCCAGAACTAGCCAGATGTCCCCTCAAACCGTCGGTTAAAGCGTCCTGGTCTCAACCCTTCGACGTTACGGCCCTCCAGTGGTTCAGATGGATCGGCCCTGCACGTTGGGTTAATGTGTTGGCAGTCCAGAAAAATGTATGCAAGAAGGTGCTGTTACCTCCTGCATGCCAATACCGCGTCCCACCCCAATCACCAGAGATTAAGAACTTATGTTTCCCAGTTCATCCACAGGTGCGTCGCTAGAGTGAAGTTAAATTTGAGCTCTCGTCTCGTGTTTTAAAAAGATCAATTATCTTCAAATGATCGCGTCGCCTCGCTCAGAAACGAAGCGGTGAGCCGCTCCATGCACCCAGTCGCTAACTTATCTGCACCATCCCCCTCTAGACTTCTCGTGCTTGTCCCAGATACCTCGCCTTTTACCCACATTGGAGCCCCAACAAAATACACATGGCATATAACAATAGTCTATACAGAAAAATAAGGCAGTATTAAAATTATGAAAACTCTACAGAACCTGTTTCTTTTCTCATCAGCCTTATTATTTCTTCCTATTCTATGCATTCCTATAACCCGGACTGCGCCTTCTTATGTACCAGATCCAAATATGCGGGGTACAATTGGACTTCTCTGGAGCTGTACAATTACGTTCGGTTCGTGTATATGGACAGCAATCCATCCCAATGTCGTCCCCGTACAGCGAGCTCGGGTTAGAATCTACTACAAACTTATGTGGATGCTACTCGCTGTTCTGTTTCCGGAGGTTGTAACATGGTACGCTGTAGCACAACTGGGACAGGCGAAACAGCTACATCGATCATGGCAGGAGTACTGGGGTAAGAAAGAAAAGGAGGGAAGGGAGGATAAAAAAAAGGAGTATAAAGAAATGAAGGAATGCCTAGGGAAACCTGGGGCGTTCTTCGCCGTAATGGGGGGTTTCGTCATAAAGAAGGGAAGAGAGTCGAAATTCGTTACTACCGTTTTCCCCGCTGGATTTAAGAAACTATTGGACGACGGGGCTTTTGACGAGCTTGCCAACGAAGGTGTGCTTACAGAAGCACATTTTTGTCATCGCAATATCAAGGACAAGGGCAAGGCTGATAGCGTTTCAAAAGCCCTTGTTTCTATCCAGATCCTATGGATGGTTATCCAATGTATAGGACGAAAGGTTGCAGGCTTACCGATAACACTTCTGGAGATCCATGTCATGATCCAAATCTCGTATGCAGTTGTAGTATACTTCTGCTGGTGGGATAAGCCATTAGACGTTGCGCAACCTATTACTCTTCCGGTAGATGTGACGATATTATCAAAATATGGCCACGATATCGAACAAGAAACCACCGTATTCTCTAGAGAACTATGTTTTATTACCGAACGGAAAAACTATAATAGGTGTAGTGAAATGTTCTTACGCACAGTATCGGAAATTACACTAGTTGCCAAAAGGAAGGGTGAATTCTGGGTATTAGTTATGGCCCTTATCAGCAGCGCGCTTCACGCTACGGCATGGAAGTCACACTTTCCAACCTCCACTGAGCGCCTACTTTGGCGCATGTCAGCTCTAGGTATAGGGGTGGTGCCCTCAATCCTATCCTCGATACTTTGGATAACGGATTTTGAACAGCATTTGCAACGGAGATCCTATAATCTTAGGTTCGAAGAGGAGCATCTTGCAAGGAACTTTTTCGATGGTATTCTTAAATTTTTGCAAGACGTTGCCAACGGAAATCCAATGGAACAACAACCAAACGGACAGCCACAAAAATCAAAAGGATGGCCAACGTGGTTCCCAACCTGGCTTCGATTTCTGTTACTTAGAGGGTGTATATTAGCTCTGCTTGGATACATAGCAAGTATTTCATATATTACTGTTGAGTCTTTTATAAGTGTAAGGAGTTTGCCAGAGGGTGCGTACTCAACTCCTAAGTGGTCTAACTTCTTCCCGCATTTTTAACAAGGGTTGGTATATAGAGCTATTGCCTAAATGTTAATTTTATCTAAAGGATTTTATTTACTCTAATTTATAAACGCTTAAGGGTAGTTTTATAGGAGCTATTTATTGTAGTCGTCTAGAAACAACCAATATTCTATCCAGTTTTTTTAACCGAATCGTTTAATTAAAGGATAGCGGTAGAGGGAGACACCCTAATTAATACATTGACACCCCCCAATTGATACGCGGGACACCCCCCACTTATCGAGTTTAGATGCTTCCTTATTAAGTTAGAATATTACGTGTGTTTAACTTGTTTACGCCTATATCGTAAAAATCAAAGTGCGCGCTATATAAGTTTTATAACTGTAATATTACCATTAAATCTTAATTTTAGTTATAGTATAAATTTAGATCGCCCCTAAGTCAATTAATTAGATTGTGTAGTGCCTTATAAGGCGCTATGTGAACTTATTTAGATGCTGCTACCTCTGCTTAATTTTACGAACTGCCTCTACGAGCACGCCTGCGCTCGCGCCTGCGCCCGCGCCCACACCCACGCGTAGTATTACCGGTATTCTGTTTAAATGCTGATGGCTCGAGACGAGCCGATATATTAACGCGAACAGAGCCAGCCGGGCGGCCGCGGCGGCGTTCAATAGTTAGAGACTGGGGTGGGGATAGGTAAGGTAAATGCGAGGTGGTGTTTTGGGTATGGGCGCGCGACGGTCGCGTAATGTAGATACAAATAACTTAAATTTACGTGATATTCTAACCTAACCAGGAAGGAACTAAACTTAATAAGTGGGGGGTGTCCGTGTATCAATTGGGGGGTGTCCATATATCAATTAGGGGGTATCCGCTGTCCTAATATTCTAGGGGGCACTGCTAGTCGCAATTACTGCTCGCACACCACCCCGAAATAGGCTTAGATGCTTCCTCTTCAGGTTAGAATATCACGTGTGTTTGACTTGTATGCATTGGCGTCGCGAAAATCAAACTTTTAAAATACGACGTTTGTGACTTTACAACCAGAATTAAGTCTTAATTTTAACTATAGTATAACTTATACAGTTCAATTAAAGCTGGAATGCACCAAAGGACCCCTCAGTAAAGTCGTGCTGAAAGGGCAAGGCCCTACGACCGCTGTAAGCCTGTAAAATATTGCCGCTAATACTTGGTAAGCCATCTACAGAGACATCTTGACTTCCACCACTATTCTCGCCACCTGTAATACCACTTGTAATACTACCTACACACTCCTGAGTTTATTGATTGGATTGCGCGGTGACTTGTAAGGCAGTATACGAACTAATTTGGCTGCTGCCACCTCTACTTATTGTCTGTAAGCTGCCTCTACGGGCACGCCTACGCCCGCGCCCACGCTTACGGGTAGTTCTCTCAAATGCTGAGGGCTCGCGACGAGTTAAGGTATTAGTGTGGCGTCTATTTGTAGAGCTAGGCGGGCGGCCACGGCGGCGCTTAATAGTTAGAGGCTCCTGGATAAGAAGTAGAGGATCAATAGGTGGGCCAGTAGGAGGATCTAGTAAAGGCCGATCGAACTACCAGTGTACGTCGATTTCGGTAAGTCGTATTTTCAGTACTGAGGTAGCACTTCGGTGCAGCTGCCTATAGAGAGTATGGCAGCATAGAAGGCCGTATACTACAGTCCATTAGCCGCTACAATTTGGCTGGTAATTAGCTGACTTTATAAGCCGTAGTTAGTCCTTAAGATAGCGGAGGCACATACATCAGGAAATTTTTTTTGGGCGCGTTGTTGCAAACGAAAATCGGGGTCTGCAAAACCTGCGTAAGTCGCAATTTTGGCGATTTGCG
>Ga0307515_10010029_pt1 | contig 18232 bp, 16 predicted proteins | sample 17_EM_MG_FD_194513 | JGI IMG/M metagenome (GOLD analysis project Ga0307515, IMG submission 194513) | Populus trichocarpa ectomycorrhiza microbial communities from riparian zone in the Pacific Northwest, United States - 17_EM | ecosystem: Host-associated > Plants > Roots > Unclassified | place... | reverse complement strand
TTTTAATTTATTGAATATATTTTATTGTTTGTATTGCCATAATAATTGAATAATTTGTTGAATTGTAATTGTTATTGTTGAATTTACCTTGTAATTAGTAATTGAATATGTTGGAATAAATTTAATTATTTTCTCTCAATTTTACTCTATTATTGCATGATTTGTGTTTAATTATTTCCATTAATTTTAATTGTTAGTCTAGAGTTTTTTTTAATTTATTGAATATATTTTATTGTTTGTATTGCCATAATAATTGAATAATTTGTTGAATTTTAATTGTTATTGTTGAATTTACCTTGTAATTAGTAATTGAATATGTTGGAATAAATTTAATTATTTTCTCTCAATTTTACTCTATTATTGCATGATTTGTGTTTAATTATTTCCATTAATTTTAATTGTTAGTCTAGAGTTTTGTTTTAATTTATTGAATATATTTTATTGTTTGTATTTCCATAATAATTGAATAATTTGTAGAATTTTAATTGTTATTGTTGAATTTACCTTATAATTAGTATAGATGTTATTTGTATAGATGTTATGTTATATACAAGATTAGTATAGATGAGGTCAATTGGTTGTGACTATTGTCAATATTTGCAGGTTTGAAAAGTTTGGGTAGTCTCCAGTATAGGGGAGGTGCTACCGAATTTTTTTAACATTCGAATTTAATTATATAATTATTCGTATAAAATTGTGTAGATGCGTAGAACGAAATCCACAGCTTGTCACTCACATATGGTCGCAACTAGTTCTTCTAGCAACGAGGATGACATATCTTTAGGTGCCTATCAAGAAGAGGCACCTGCGCCGTCACCCGATGCTGCCTCTTCCAACGCGATTTCACAGCACAGAGGCGGTGACTTCGCAGTAGAATCAATTCACCCGCAAGTATGAGGCACAGTGGAAGGATGACCTTTCAATGTAAGTTTGTTTCGGTTTTAGTTTTTTTTAATTATAATATAATTTATGAACAACTAATCAATATTTCATTAATTTAATTTATTTTCAGGTTCACAAACATTGAGGCCGCCCGAATAATATTATCAGCGTTCAAATCATTGATGGAGATTCCATTATTTCAGTGGAGTGAGGTATCCAGACATCCTGAATGGATACCTCAAATCGATGCATGGTTTGATAGATTTGAGGTTGATGTTAATTTCTAATTTGCAGCTTATTTCTAATAAATTATTAATATAATTATAAATAAATTATTTTTTTATTTAAAATTAATTATTTATACACAGGACAAATTCGACTGGAACACTGCGCATGACACTGTTGTGTGGAAGGTGTGGGAAAATCACGCGGCAACTAGGTAACATAAAAAACAATACAATATTTTTTTAGAAAAAAATTTATATTTCAAAATCTAATTTCTTGCTATGGAAGTAGGTTGCGTGATTTTTGGTATGAAGAAAAAAAAAGACAAAAAAAAAAGCGAGAGATAACGGTCTCTAAGGCTGGAATGACGTGGCGGTTTGGAGGGATTTCAAACCGCTATACATCCCGACAGATATATGGCCGCAATATCTTGAGCACATGACGTCTAAGCGGTTCACACGACGCTCACAGTCTGATGCTATCAACCAGAACCGGCCAATTCATGGCTCGGTGACAACGCACATCGGTGGCTCTGTTTCGTTTGCTGCATATGCGAAACGAATGGTAAGATTAATTTAAATGAAATATATCGTTAAATAATTTGTTGTTACTTAATTAATTTTTTTCATTACAGGCTACATCTCTTGGACGTGAGCCGAGCCCAATGGAGCTGTTTGTTGAGATGCACGTGCAGAGTCAAGACCGCCAAAAGGAGGTGCAACAGTTCATTTACAACCACGCTCAACACTTTGTGGTATGTTCGTTCAACCATTTTATTTCATAAGTTATTATTTTTATTGAATTGAATATGATGATGATGATTTCTTTTTTCATTTTCATGAGACCTATAATAGCCGGTTGAGGGAGAGATATGGGGACGATCCTTCGACCCATCCGGATTTCGATTCGGATTTATGGATGGAGGTTGGATCATCCGGTGGACCCGATAAAAATCAGGTGTACGGGCTCTCCAACACTACGGTCGAGAACTTGCGGGCAGCCCATAATGTCTCAACCGTTAGGAGCTCCAAATCAGTATCGAGCACCCAATATGAGGATATCATGGCCTTGAAACAACACACAACTAATCTCACCGAGAAATACGAGCAACTCTCAGTGAATTATGAATAACTCTGTCAAATGGTCATGAACATGACTTCACAGAGTGGTGATACATGTCCGCCCCTTTTTTGGCCGTATAACAACCAGCCTCCTCCTCCTCCTCCAACTCCGCCATTGTGCTAATTTTTTTTTTGAAACACATTCAATTTGTAATGAATATTATTTAACTTTATTTTTTTGTTCTTAATGTTTAATAAAATTTTATTTGCATAACTTTTTGTTCTTAATGTTTAATAAAAATTTATTTGCACAATTGGTTTTTTTTACTATTAATTTATATTATTTTATATTATTTATTCTAAATCATTTTTAAAAAAAATTAAAAATACCCACCGAGGGATTTACCGACGGAATGTATCACCAATGAATTTACAGACGGATATAATCCGTCGGCAATTCACAGAAGCTTGGTGGAAATGCACACTCACCGATGAATTTACCAACGGAGAACATCTGTCGGCCTTTCACCGATAGCTAAAAAATATTTACTATATATGCCACTATCACCGATGGAATAAATCCCTCAGTAATGTTCCAACAAGAAGTTTTTTTTGGCGCACAATTTCCATCTGTAAAACCATCGGTAATATTTTTTTTACCGACAGCCTTAGCGACGGAATGCGGTATTGCCGACGGACGTTATGCCGACGGACGTTTTCCGTCGGTGATTTAGTTGGTAAAAAAATTACCGACGAACTCTGAATCTCATACCAACGGAATGTGTCCGTCGATAAAACTGTGAAATCTTGTAGTGGTTGCTCTATGAAATATTAGGGTGATTTCTTCAATCGAGATTAATAGCGTGTTTGAGATTATGGTAAATGTCGCTTTTCAAAGTGTTTTTTACTTGGAAATGCATCAAAATAATATTTTTTTCAAAAAAAAATATTTTTGATAGAGACATATCAAAACAATTCAAAAATATCAAAAAACTAATTTAAAGCAAAAAATCCAAAAAACATTTAAAGAGCTATTGAACCGCTAAAACAAATACTGCCTAAATATATTTAAATAACGATTGTTTCGACATTAGAAATTGGACATATAATTAATTTCCTTGAAATTTGGTTTAGCAAAAGGCTTTCCTATTTGACAATTGAAATTTGAGTGATTTCATTCACAATAATCACACACAACATTGGTTTGAATATAATTAACATTCACTGATGCTTACAATTGGCCTCTTTACAAGTGTTGAAGGGTCTTTCGAAGGAGCAATTTTTGCACTGATGCTTTCTCTCTTCTTTTTTGCTGTCTTTTTTTTCCCGTCATTTTCTTCACCCCTTTTATTTTATTTTATTTTGCTTTTCTTTTTCTTTTTCGAAACTTTTTTCTCTTTTCCTAATTGGGTCTGATAGGTGTTGGTGGAGTCCTACCTTGCCGCGTTTCATATTTGTGGGATAAGTACAGGTTGGTCCTTTAAATTTTCAGTTCTTCTCAAATTAGGATTCTACTTGGATGGCATTTCCTGCAGCCACTAGGAAAGTAAGATATTTTGTTATATTTTACATTAAATCAATAAAATATAACAAAATCTCATACTTTTTAGATTATATATATGATATTATGTGAAATAGATATTTTTTAAAAGATTAATTAATTAATTAATTTGAAGGGTGTCTTTCTAATTATACAAGTATATTAGTATGGAAAGATATTATTTTTTATTATAAATATCAATTTTTGATACCGGCAGAAATTATTAAGAAAACAATTCTCTTCTCTGCCAACATGCATGGCGGCCACACTTTATACACAGGCCAATAGAAATTATTAAGAAGCAGATGAATTTAGACTATATCGGCGCGCAGGGGATCAAATTTGTTTTCATGCGGGTCTCCCGAGTAAGATATTCTTGCTGATGTGCGCACGTGTGCCACATAAGTTGCCATTCCTCCATTGATTGTTAATGTAGAATATTTATAATTATTAAATTTATAACATTCAAGATTATTAACTATGTAACTAAATATTATTTAATTACTATATATGAAATAAATATGATTGAGGTTAGCTAATTTTAAAATATTTAAGTGGCATTTTATTTTTATATATATAAAAAAACATTACTCTCATAGTTGCGAGGAGGTTTCCCAGGAAAATCCCAACCTGTCAACAATAACGGTGACCATTCTGATGCAAGCAATGACAACAAAAGCGAAGCACCTAGAAATTCAAGGGAGACTGAACACTCCACAAAGGTCTCATGTTCTGCTATAAATTCTTGTTTTCGCCTCAGTTCCACATTGCAAATTGAAAAAGGAAACAAATTACTGAGAAAAATCTTTCTTTTTTCCTGTGCAACAAATGGCTAATGAAGTAGTTCTACTGGATTTGAAGGCTAGTCCTTTTGCAGCAAGGGTGAGGATAGCTTTGGAAGAGAAGGAAATAGAATATAAATCTCAGGTAGAGGACTTGAGCAACAAGAGCTCTACTCTTCTCAAGATGAACCCAGTTCATCAGCAAATCCCTGTCTTAATCCATAATGGGAAACCCATCTGTGAGTCAATGGTCATAGTTCAATATATTGATGAAGCTTGGAGCCATAAACCTTCATTGTTGCCTTCTGGTCCTTATCGACGTGCACATGCCAGGTTTTGGGCTGACTACATCGACAAGAAGGTAAGTTATTAGTACTGATCAAAATTTGTTTTCTCTGTCTTACTCTGTTTAGTTTTTTAAAGTAAACATTAATGAAGTATTGACATGCAAAGTGGTTTCGTCCAGATTTATCCTATTGGAAGGAATCTATGGGCATCTGAAGGTGAGGTCAAAGAATCATCGAAGAAGGACTTGATTCAGTGCTTTAAGATTTTGGAAGAACAACTCGGCGACAAGCTATATTTTGGGGATGAGAGCTTTGGCTATATAGACTTGGCACTTATTCCGTTCTACAGCTTCTTTTACACCTTTGAGACCCTAGGAAACTTATGCATGGTAGCCGAGTTCCCTAAGCTCGTGGAGTGGGGCGAGAGATGCTTGCAAAAAGAGAGCGTCTCCAAGTCTTTAAGTGGCCAAAAGGAGGTTTATGAAGTCATTTTGCAGATCAAACAGAAGCTGGGGATTGAATAAATATATAATACTGCAAATGGAGAGTGTATCCAAGTCCATTCTATTGTGGCATTTTATGTTTTCTTAACTTGTTCTGGGACAGTATTTCGGTTGGTTAGTTCAGCCTGATAATAATAAAGGGTTCTTGGATATTAAACTCGGATCTTCTAAGCAGGGAAACTTATTAATTGCCAGAATGAGCAATCCAATTGCAGATTCAAAAAAATCACCCCAACATGACAGAAAGGACCGGCAAAAAAAAGGCAAAAAACAACATAATGCATTAGCAAAAAAACAATTGTTCCTCCCTTCTTGTTGTGCACGGCATCAGACGACGGGTATGGTTCCTGAATTGATAGGGATTTTGTACGTGTTTGAAAAATCAAAAAAATATGATTTGAAAGGTTTAGAAGTCATCATTAGTTAAGAATAATAGAATGACTTAAGTTATCTCTAAGTCAACCTTTCTTATATATATACATGCGGTGGTATACGGTAGTAATTATAGGAATTATAACATTGAAATACTCCTACAGTAATTCCTATACATATATATACATGCTATACATTTTATAATATGCCCCCTCAAACCAAGGGTGAAGGATTGACCCGAAGCTTGTAATGAAAAGCAGTAAATAAAGCAGCAGAAAGTGGCTTAGTAAAGACATATGCAAGTTGATCCTTAGAGGAGATAAAATAAATCTGAATCTCTTTCTTCGCAACCCGGTCTCATTCAAAATAATAATCCACCTCAACATGTTAAGTACGAACATGGAAAATAAGATTTGCTGAGAGATAAGTGGCTTCAAGGTTATCACACCAAATGGTAGGAACGGAGACAGAGAGAACCTGCAGATCTGTTAACAAATATTGAAGCTAGATGACCTCAGCAGTACCGTCTGCTAAGGCTTTATACTCGGCCTCAATAGAGAGGCGAGCAACTATGCGTTGCTTGCCTGACTTCCATAAAATCAGCGTCTGACCAAAGAAGACAAGGTAACCATCCGTAAATTTGCGATCATCAGTACTATCGACCTAATCTGCATCTGTAAAACCATGTAGAGTAAAGGAGGAATCTCGAGTGATATGGAAACCATAAGATGTTGTACCTTTAAGGTAGCATAGAATATGTTTAACGGCGGCCCAATGAGAATCTGTAGGAGCATGCATAAACTGAAAAACTCTGTTAACAACAAAACAGATATCTGGGCGAGTGAAGGCGGCCCAATGAGAATATGTAGGAGCATGCATAAACTAACAAACTTTGTTAACAACAAAACAGATATCTAGGCGAGTGAAGGTAAGATATTGAAGAGCATCCAAGATTTAACGAAACCGTGTAGGATCAGAAAATAGATTATCTGGTAGTATGGGAACTTTCAAAGTAGAGACTAGAGTATCAATGAGTTTGCAGGAAGTCATACCAGCCCGAGTAAGGATGTCAAGAACATATTTGTGTTGTCGCAGCATCAAACCCAAACCTGTGGACTGAACTTCAATACCCAGAAAGTAATGAACTACGCCTAAGTCACGAAGCTTGAATTCAGAGCTCAGTAACTGTATTAGGCGATGAAGCATAGCAGAGTTGCTATCCGTAAGCAAGATATCATCAACATACACCAAAAGATAAAAGTTATTAGTGCCATCAAACAAGATAAACAAGGAGGTGTCAACCTTGGAGGCGTGAAAACCAAAAGAGTAGAAAATAACTCAGACGAGTGTACCATGACCTCAGTGCCTGTTTTAAACCATACAACAATTTGTATAATCGGCACACATGAGATGGAAGAGTAGAGTCAACAAAACCTGGAAGTTGTTTCATGTAGACTTTTTCAGTAAGAACACCATTGAGAAAAGCATTATGAATATCGAGTTGATGAATCTTCCAATTGCACGAAACCGCAATGGAGAAGACTAATCTGACGGTGACTTGCTTAATAACTGGACTGAATGTTTCAGGGTTATCAATGCCTTCTTGCTGGGTAAAACCTCTAGCAACCAAGCATGCCTTATAATGCTCAATGTTGCCATCAACACGACGTTTTATCCAATACATCCATCAACTACCAACAACATTCATCAAAGGATGAAAGGGAACTAAAGATCAAGTGTGATTAGATCGCAAAGCCTTTATATCATCACACATAGCATCATGCCAAACCGCACACCTGTCAACATCAGAGAATGCAATGGGTTCAGAGGTTGGAGAGAGCATTACCCGAGATAAAGCAGGAACAGCGGCAGCGGAAGCAACTAAATTTGTTTTCACGGTCGAAGAACCATAGGATGTATGTTGACTAAGGGTGGTGATACAGAAAGAGATGGTGGCAAAATGGAACCCTACTGCAATAGATAAGAGGAGAAATCAATCACCAGATTCAGTCCAGCCGTGTAAACCCTCTGGGTGAAAAATCATGAATTGACTAGTTTTATGTAAAACAAAAAAATTCATAACTCTCGATCAGGTTATCAAAAAATTTTGAAAATTTGTGTGGAGCCTTCTAATATGATGTCTTAGTTTGGGTTAAAATTTTTAGAAGTTTTGGAGAAATTCGGATATTTGACGAAAAATCACAATTTGAACAGTTTTACGTTATTGGATGTAATTTTCAATCCGACCATCAAATTGAGCTGAAATTCTAGGGATCTTAAAATATAGTGAATAAAATCTGGTTAAAATTTTAGGATGAACGGAGCTCGGTAGTGCTAGCAAAAAAATAAGGACCGTCAAATAGAAGCAACAGGACTCATTAAGGGTAAAATGGTTATTTGCCACTAAAACATAAAACAAATCAGCTCTCCCTTCCTTTTATGTATTGCCGACTGGGCATAAGCAGAATGGAAAAACAAAGAACATAAAAAAAAAAAAGAGAAAGAGAGAAAAGTAAGGAAAAATAAAAAAAAATTAAGAGAATAACCTTGTAAACTTGCAAAGTTCAACTTATAAAACACCAATCTAAGGAAGAATAAAGTGAAGGAAAGAAGAATTGAGAAAGGGAATTTGGCTAACTTTGGGAGAGAAGAGAAATTGGAAGAAAGTCAATTGGTAAGCATTAGAAGTTTGGATTTAATATTTGATTTAGATGTTTTTAAACTTACTTGATTAAGTTAGGAAGTAATTTCATGGAATTTTATTTTAATTTTCCTTAAATCCTTGATACTTGAACTTAGGGTTCTTATGGGAATTTGGGGGAATTAGAAGGGGAAGGGAAAATGATGAAGTTGAAGTGGAATAGCATGAAAACAAGTTGAAATAACAAGTAAATGAAGAAAAATTTGGGGAAGAAAAAGGAATATGACATTCGACCAAATGAAGGAAAAGTCAAGGAATGAGTTTGATGTTAATGTTTAGGAAACTATGTTTAATCATGATATTTGAAATATGTAAGAAAGACTAAATGAAGAAATAGCATTAAAGTTTAGAAAAAATAAGTAAATTCAATTTAAAAGAGAATTGAACTAGTTAAAAGAAAGCATGAAGACAAGATGTTTAGATTGTGTTTGAATATAGTTCTTACATATGTTTAGATAAAATAAATAATATGATGTGAAGGCATAAAAAATAGAAGGATTATTTGATGGAGGAATTATGAACATAAAGCAAGAAAATAAGGAACTTGATTTAAATACGTGGTTCTATGTGAAATAATGATGTTATGTTTGAGAATGGATTTTTATTAGAACAAATTACAAATAAAAATTAAAAAAAAATTGTGTACTTTGCGTTTCGGCGCATAAGAAAAATATTGATGGACTAATGATATAATGACATTTGATTGATTCAGGAGTTGTGTCTGGAGCTGGTTATCAGACAGAAGGAGCTGGGTCATCACGAGCAGAAGGTAGGTGATTCGTCACCTTATTTTGTATATTAGTTTTCCCTAAATATCTATGTTGTTTATTTAATTGATGTTAAAAGAATGAAGCAAATGAATAAATTGAGTGATTATTACAAATGAGAATTATTGGTAATTTATGTAAAATTATCGGGATTGTTATTTGGCTAACAAAAGAGGTTAGTCGGATGCTGGGTAATTCATATGGAATTATCGGATTGATTTTGGCAACCAAAATGGGTTAGCCAGATTCCTTGGGTAATTAAGAGAATTATCATGTTTATTGATTAACAAAGAGGTTAACCGGATATGGGGTAATTCGTATGGAATTACCGGATTGATTGGCTAACAAAAGAGGTTAACTGGATGCTGGGTAATTTATATGGAATTACCGGATTGATTTTGGCAACCAAAACGGGTTAGCCGGATTCCTTGGATAATTAGGAGAATTACCGGGTTTATTGGTTAATAAAGAGGTTAACCGGATATGGGGTACTTCGTATGGAATTACCGGATTGATTGGCTAACAAAAAAGGTTAGCCAGATGATGGGTAATTCGGATGGAATTACTGGATTTATTGGTAACCGAGAAAGGATAACCAAATTTGTGAGTAATTATATGAAAGTGTTAGAATTATTAGTAATCGAGATGAGTTAGCTGGATATTGAAGTTTTGAAAAGATTACGTAAATTAATTGATTGAAGTTAGAAGTATTAAATTTCAAAGGTTAAGAGTGAAATAAATAATATATGCCTAAGATATTGAGTAAATTGATTAATGTGGTTATTGTTGAAACAAGTATATCGCGAGGTGATACATATCGTTAGATGTAGGATTTTTCTGTTTATGAATTATCATTTTGGAATGAAATATTATGTATTTATTTTCTTTGAAAACCTTTGTGTTGTAAAAATCAAGTAGAAGATGTGTAGTATGTAATGAATGTATTACCTTTGTGTGTAAAAATCAAGTAGAAGATGTGTAGTATCTACTGGATGTATTACCTGTGTGCTGTAAAAATCAAGTAGAAGATGTGTAGTATGTACTAGATGTATTATAATATATATGTATAGATGTTAGTATGGTTGAATCATTTTCAACATGATAAGATAAGTTTATAATATAAATTAGTAGAATTCATTAGATGTTTTAAGATAATATGACTCTTAATCTTAATATTGTATTCATTTAGTCTAAATGCATATATGTAGTTAGTTAGCATTTATTACTCTTTAGTGATGAAATTATTTATCTTTTAAATTGTTTGAGTAATACTTTTATGTTGGCTTATTAATTGATATTATGAGACTTGAATTTATTGATAATATAAGTATTGAGAGATTGTTTGATGAATGGGATATGATCCAGGATGATTGGATCAAGATGAAAGTTGTAATGACATATAATAGAAGTGTTGTCCATAACTTAGTACCAACGAAAATAGAGGAAACTCTGCCAAAATTTTCAAAAAAATATTCCATAATCTTAGACATATTATTCAATTCTTGACATTAGTAAAGAAATGTTTGAGATTTTATGACATTATAATTTGAGGATGTTACAAGCCAAAAGAGTAGAGGAAGAATCTGCCATAAGCAGAGGATTGACAGTAGAAGCAGAACTTGTAATAGTTTTAGCGCTGGCAGAATAAGGAGAAGAAGAAGTGGAACAACAGGTTGACCCAACACCAGTAGAGGTGTCATGTTGGAAACCAGAGGAAACCGATCTTCTATTTGTACCTGCAGCAGAATGGTTAGATAAGCATACATGTGGTGATGGGGAAGGTAAAAGGTGGGGCTGTTACAGGTGAGCAGAGGGTGGTGGGTGAGCAGAGGTAGAAGAGTGATGTGGAGGGGCCGTAGGGGTGTGAAACAATGGTGAATGTAGCAGATTTGGGAGGAGGGTAGTGGTGGGTGGTATGGAGGAAGGAGATGAGGATTGTGCAATCTGTTTAGATCTGTCAAACGGAAACACATGTTCATGAAAACAGATATAACGAGAGATATAAATGCATTGAGATGCAATGTCAAGACATTGATAACCAGAGTAAGAGGAGCTGTAATCGAAAAACACACATGGAAAAGAATGAAAATCTAATTTATAATAGTGATAGGGATGCAAAAAAGTAAAGCAGAGACACCCAAAAGTATGTAAAAAATGATAATCGGAAGACCATTGAAACAGACAATCAAACGGGGATCTATTGTCGAGGACAAGAGTAGGCATGTGATTTATAAGATAAATGGAGGTTTCAAAAGAATAATTCCAAAATCATAATGGTGTCTTACATTGTCCTAGAAAAATAAGTCTGGTTTCCACAATATGCCTATGACGACGTTCTATTGTGCTATTTTGTTCATGAGTGTGAGGACAAATCAGACAATGATGATTACCAATGGTCTGAAATAAAGTGGATAGTTTGCGGTATTCGCCGCCCCAATCATTTTGAACATATTTAATTTTTAGTGAAAATTGATGCTCAACGAGAGTCTAAAATTGATGGAGGATAGAATAAACATCAGACTTGGCAACAAGAGGGTAATACCATATATATTTTGTGTACGCATTAATAAAGATAACAAAATAACAAAAACCTTCCGAAGAAAAAAAAGAAGCAAGACCCAAAACATCACTAAAAATTAATTCAAATGGAGCAGAAGTTCTGTGACCCATAGGTCTTAAGGACAGACGCGATGATTTTTCTAATGGACAACTTTAAAATTGAAAATTAAAATGTTTGTTATTATAAATAATCTTATTTTTCAAGACTAACAATTGACAAATACGAGAAGTCAGATGACCTAGATGACGATGCCATAAATCAGCAAAAGCATAAATGCAAGGAGACCAATAAGCTTGAAGAACTGACGTGACAAAAGATCTGGTCAAAGCATAAAGACCATCTTTACTCTGACCTGAGAGGAGTACTTCATTGGTGTTGATATCCTTGACATAAAACACAAATGGATGAAATTCAAAGTAAATATTGTTATCAAGACAGAATTTCTGAACAGAAAGCAAAGGTTTCATAATATGCGGAACATGAAGAATGTTAGACAAAGTGAAAGTATGATGTGGTGTATGTATTTTAGTATGATCGATATGAGATATGGGAAGTCCTTTACCATCACCAACATGCACATTATCATTACCGAGATATGGTTCTGAAGCAACCAAATTTGCAAGATCAAGTGTAACGTGTTGATTAGCACCGATGTCCAGAAACCAATCGGCAGTACCTATTAAGGAGACATTACTCAGCATCGATTTGCACCAAGCTGTTATCCATATCCATAGTGCTGAAGTTGAGGACAATAAGGGTTCTTATGGCTGAATGTTTGGCACAATTGGCAACGTGTATTCTGCCCCCTGTTGCGCTACAAATTTCCCTGCCAATTACCTTGCCTGCCATCACTGTTGGAGGGTCCATGGAAGCTACAAAAATCTGATCTGGACGCAGCAGACATGTTCCCTCTACTGCTTAACTAGTTAGGACGTCATCCTCCATGAAATGGGCCCCTATTTCGACCAAAATTTCCAGAGGACTGGTGTTGAGAAAGAAAGGCTGAGGGGGGGTGTTAGGCGTGGGCAGCAGATGGGCATTGATGATAGCAATCCCTATGGATGTAAGGGATGTCTTGTGAAGAAATTCATGCATTAAAATATTACTATAAAGATAGGCATACGAGAGGGGTTCTACCTTGGTCACAAGGCTTGTAACTAAATCCTTAAACTCTTCTCGAAGACCATAAAACACATACAAGTTAAAATCCCCCAGCAAAATAGGTCGGTCAGCAGCGGCTAACTCATCAAATAATGCCTTAGATTTTTGCATAAACTGAGTTACTGACTCATCACCTTGTCGAAGATCCTGAAGGGAGCCATGAAGTTGCATAATATGAGAATTGGACGTGGAAGCTAAAGCTTGTTCAAGTGTGCGCCAAACAGAACTCGAAGTTTGGCAGTCAATAACAAGATAGAGAACCTTCATGGATAGCGAAGAAAGTAGAGCACTTAGAATGAGTTGGTCCTGCTATTTTTAACGAAGAAAAGAATGATTTACTTGAAGAGAGGTATCATCGGCAGCAAGTACGTGTAAAGAAGGACAAGAATTTGAGCCATCAACAAACCCGAAAACTCCTTGGCCCAGGAGATACAGCTTCATCTGCATTCGCCAATATAGATAATTGGTGTTTGTTAATTTGAAAGAGATGACTTGGTGAGTATGAGAGAGGAAGACAATGGCAGCGGCAGCAGTAGAGGAAGGCTACAACAGAGGAGTGTTGTTTGGGTTGAAAAGAGCATGACCACCATCTGTTGGTTGTGGCCACGACAGAACAAAAGCAGAGGAGGAGACTAGTGCTGCAATAAAGGAGGAAACCGGCATTGGTGGTGCTGTAGAGGGGGAGGCAGCAGGCGGCTGAGAAGAAGAGTCCATTGCATAGAGGAGAGAAAGTTTTTTAATTTATTTAGGGCTCTGATACCAAGTTGAGAATAATATAATGGCTTAAGTTATCTTTTAGCCAACCTTTTCTATTTATATGTATGCGGCAGTACACAGCAGTAAATGTAGGAATCACAACATTGAAATAATCCTACATTAATTCATATATATATATATATATATATATATAGACATACATGCTATACATTCTATAATATCATCTAATATTATAATCACTAGGAAACCTAATAGTCTATGAAAGTCCAGGTAAATGGACTATTTGTGCAGGAGGAAAACTCATCACTCCCGGTGCATCCTACATATAATAAGCTGCATTATTTTTTTGTCTGACATAAACTAAGGTATTGTTGTGTTTTCTAACCGTTGATTTATTTAAGGTTTAAGAAAAGTCTTCTTTGATAAGGAGATCCTTATCTTATCATATTAAAATCCTAGCCGTTCTAAAGTCAAAAGATAAAAGATAAAAAAAATATATCTTTTTATTCAATATCGGGAATACGTCTTATGTATAAGTTCATAATCTTGTATATTAAAAAAACTTTTGGTGTTTTTGAAATGGAGGACAAGTTTTCATAATTTTAATAAATGCATATATGATTTATTTTTTAGGAACTTGGCCATTTGCACACAAATAAAAGTGTATATTTTTAAAATATGAACTTTTTAATTTTTTTTGTATTGTTTTTCTGAAATTTCAAAGAAAAACAAGTGTGTTTAATATCAGATCAGTATCTTACAATACAAGTTTATAACCTAAATATTAAATAAAATGGTTGGGAAATAGGCGAGGAATCCACAAATAATTTTAAAATGGTCCTTGAATGTTTTCAGAATTTCTGAAAATTATTTGAGATCTGTTTGACAAAAGCATAAAAAATAAGAAAAGAAACACTACTGGAAAATCAGCAGAGCTAAAACTTAAAAATTGTTTTAAGGTCGTGTTTGGCTAACACACCATTAGAATAAAATATGGTGCGTTTTTCTTTTAAGAATTTTAAGTCAACTGAACATTGCCTTAGCATAAATGGACTCAGCATAGCCATGTGGGCTGGGCTTCCTGACCCAAAGGCTCAAACCCACAAACATAACTCGAAACCAGAAAAGAAATAACGAAGATCAAAAGAGGAGAAAACATTTAAATTTATACAAGAACATGATGAACACTCAGATCAAACTCAAAAACTAAGATTCAATATCAGACCATACTACATCAAATCGAAGACACATAAACATGTACAATCAAAAGTATAGCAAGATTTTGGGGCTGGATTATCACAACAAACAACCTAAAGTCACGATTATTTGATTTTATGCAAAATATAAAATAAAGAAACTGAAGATCAAATATCATGATTTAAGTGTTTTTAAACCTACAAAGTCCTAAATTAATGATCAACAAGATAAAACGCATGTGCAAGAGCCAATTATTGATAAAAAAAAAAAAAAATATGCAAAACATGGACCCATGACCATCTTCAACAGACAAATGTGAAACCTATAAAGCATAAGAACCCAAAAATGCCTAGTAAAGGCTTTAAAACCAAAAAATTCCTAAAACCCAAAAACAACAACAAAAGCTTAGACACGCTCAACACAATTTGCTTGAACCATTAAAACAACAAGAAACAATGAATCAAGAGAAAAACAATAAGTAAAATACATAATGACAGCAATCAAAAATAGCATTTTCTATGCATAAACATTGTTCTATTGATTAAAATTATTATCTTGAAGTTTAAATAAAATGCTTACAACTTCAACAAACCCAGCAAGCTATCATAAAACAACCTAATCCACAACAACATCAAAACTTAACATAACTTGTCATAGTTTTACAAATGATTAACCAAACATTCAAATATGTAAAACAACATGATACATTATCATATACCATACCATAATCACATTCTAACATATTAAACAAAACAATCGAACAAAACTTGAACAATACAAACTATTTTTAAAGCATGCTTAAACATATCAAAACAAATATTTAATAGTTTTTAAAACTAGCAAATGACTTCAAAGGATGCTTAACAATTATTTTGAGCAGCAATTTAAAAAGGCAAAACAGAAAGGGGAGGGGGTGTGCTCATTGAGCTCCACCCCCTCATCAAAATTTGAAAGTTTACCTTGTACAGAGAATGTAGTTTCCTCCTCTGAATTCTTTGATTCTTTCTTCTTGAATTTCAACTTTTTTTCGATTTAGATTCCACCTTTTCTTTCTCAACAAATCAATATTTATAACTTTCCTTTCAATTATATTCTAGGTATCCTCTTAATTTCTATGTATTTATTTTCTTTTTTCTCCATGATTTTCTCTCGGATTCCTACCTTTTTTTCTGTATGATTTCTTCTCCTTCTATAGCCCTAAAATGGTAGGTGGTTGTGAAACCACTTATAGATTTGAAGGTGATTTTCAAAAACTAGATCATAAGAGATTCCTTCCTGTAATCTATTAGGAAACCATTCTTTTCTCTTCTTCTTCTATTTTCCCTCCCCTAGATGTTTAACAAACTCTTAGAACTTTTAGAAAAGGTTGAGAACCTTATAACAAAAACTTGACAAAAAAAGGGGGTGCACCTTCCATGAATTAATCGTGGCAACTAGAAAATTATTGAAGCCAAACAAACCATATACCTTGTAGAGGGGATGTATATCTAACATGAGGATCAAATCTCATCTGATTTGGAGTCCTAGAACTCAACATTCATTGATAGAAAGGTGAGCCCTCAGTCAGCTTGAAACTGTCAAATGCAAGGGGGGCTGATCAGGGACAAGATGTTGTTGAGTTCAATGAGTCAAATGAGGTATAAACATGTGATGAGGATAGCTGATCCTTATAGAGGAGATGTTTCTCAGTCGAGTTGTAGTGGTCGGAGCCTCTAGCGTGGTCGAAGATCCACCTTTATTAAATTGAAGGTAGCAACTCGATCAGCCTTCTCGGCTGAAATTGACAATAAAATAGGGATAGCCAATGCGTCACTCAGTTTATTCATTAAAAACAAGTGACATTTCATCTATTTAAACCTTAAAAATTAGGGTTTTCTAATTGGGAATTTGATAAATTTCAATTTAGTCTCAATTGTTTCAATTTAAGCTCAAACATCCTTAATTGGGACAAAACTAATTAATTTTATGCAATTAGACCCCTGTTAAAAATCAATTGAAACCCCTGGCACCTTTTTCAAAGTAATACTTGTTTTTTAATTTGTTCTATTTAATCCCCAATTAAGCCTTAAAATTTGATTGTCGTCAATTTAATCCCTGGAAAAGTTTGGTATAGCCCTCAATGTTGTGCGCCTTTTGTCGGCAAGTCCTTGATCTTGAATTTCTTCACTTTGACCCTTAATTGGCTTTTAAACTTTGATTTTCTTGCAATTTTGCCCTTGATTTCATTCAATTAAGCTTGTAAAAATTAAGTATAGCCCTCTAAGATATTGTGAAAATACAAAAAAGTCTCTTGATGCCAATTTTAATTTGTTGGATTACAGGAGTATTTAAGCGTTTCACCATGTGTTTTATTTTTTATATTTTTTATATTTAGTCAAATACTAAATTACCTCTCAATTTACCTTATAAATACAAAAAAAAATCATTGTGAAAAGACAAAAAAACCATTTAGGGTAATTTTTTTCTTTTAAGAGCATTTTGGTCGTTTTACTATGCTTACGGAATTACAAAAGATATATATACTCCCGGTCAATTCTTTAATGATTAATGGGTCATGTAAAAAGATCTTTTTTGGATGAGGTGAAAACTCTTCGATGCTTAAATAAGTATCTTTTTAGAGAGAGATGCTTTGAAAATATATATGCAGTAGAGAATGAAAATTGTGAACCTTTGATTTGAAGGTTTCTTGATGTAATTATAACTCATTAGTCTTGTCTTTTTGTGAAGATGATGACTAAAAAAGATATTACAAAAAAAAATATAAGAAAAAAAATGATAATGAATAGGTAAGTGTAAAATGATAAGAATTTCAAGTATAAAAAGATAAAATTTAAGAAAAACTTGTTTTCTAAAAAAATCAAATATTACAAATTTGCCACCGTTATGGTAAAAAGTTTGGAGAAAATTTCAATTGTGCCATTTCTACCATAATGTTTTTTTCAAAAAAAAAGTGTAAAGAAAAAAAACACTAAAAATATATATATAAAAAATGAAGATAAGAAAAATGAATGATGATAAATAGGCCAAGTGTTAAATAATAAAAATACCAAGTATAAAAGAAAATAAATTTATAAGAAAAACTTGTTTTTTTATATAAAAAGAAAAAGAAAAAATAATAATTTTATCACCGCTACAATAAACACAGTATAAAATTAGCAAAATTTACCATTATTCTATTTCCACAAGAAAACATCTTTTTATCTTTTAATATATATATAATATCCACTGCTCGCTGTCTATTTTGAAGGTCCAAAATTATTTATTTGTTCAAGGGCAAATGCAATTCTCTAGTTATATTCGATGACCATATTTATTAGGCTATGAACAATTTAATGACGTTATGGACAAACACACACTGTCCCGTTTTATGCCAAGGTACGATTCAATTTTGATGGTAGAATCATATATAAATTAATATATGTTTATAATAGTTTTAAAAGAGAAAGATCAGCCCTCCCAGAAAATAGAAAAAAAAAA
>Ga0307515_10010028_pt1 | contig 18232 bp, 6 predicted proteins | sample 17_EM_MG_FD_194513 | JGI IMG/M metagenome (GOLD analysis project Ga0307515, IMG submission 194513) | Populus trichocarpa ectomycorrhiza microbial communities from riparian zone in the Pacific Northwest, United States - 17_EM | ecosystem: Host-associated > Plants > Roots > Unclassified | place... | reverse complement strand
GAGACCTCAGCTACTCGGGGTTTTGGGTGGGTTTTTATTAGTCAAAACCCAAGTTTTTTATTAGCCCAACGTAATTTGAATGACATCTGATCTTTTTTTTTTAATAGACTTAAAAAACATAAAATTAATTTATAAATACTTCACATTCCCTATGAAATATTTCTTAATTTTTTCATGTGAAATAAATATATTTATATATTATATTCACATATAATATTTTTTATTTTTTTTCACCAACTTTTTTCACATGGAATTAATGTGAATGGAGATATATATCACATTAATTAATTTTTTTTGAAAGATAATATACACACACATACACTTACACATGAAATATTTATTGATTTTTCTACATGGAATAGTTATATATAATCTATATTTATATAAAATATTTCTTAATTTTTTTTATAAGATATATTATAACTTTATTTTTATATATATTTTTCTCGGATTCACCTGGCAACCAGTTTAATTCAAGACCGGCTTTCTTGACTTAAATTAACTTTCAAGCTGGGTATGAGTCATTCAATGAATTTGAGCCAATATCACAAACAAAATAAAAATCATGCCATGCTCGCTAATTAAACACATTATAAAAGAAGGAGACAACAATGTGATTCTAGAGACAGCAGGGGTTCTGGATGTCATCATTACAAACACCCCATTTTCGCGCTGCTTTCTTCAGCTAGCTATCAGCCATGCGAACCAAGTAGCTTTACTTCTTAAATGAACGATGTAGTTTCCACAGATGAGAAGAATTTGTATAATCTTGGTGATTGCTAATCATCATTTGGCGTGGGTGGGGTATTATGTTAGACACAATTATTATTATTTATTTTATTATTATTATTATTGTTATTTATTATTATTATTATTAGTTGCCAACTTGCCATTGCTTCGAAACCAGTTGATGAGGTGGTTCACAAGGCACAAGTAGTAAATGTAATTATTCATGTTAGCTGAAAGGGATCAAGGTTAATTTCATGACAATGATAGTCGAACTGGTCTTCGCATGGTGGAACTCCATGCACTTAATTACATTAATTGACAAAACAATTAAATTAATTAATTAATTTAATTGCTGTTTTCTTTGTTTTTCTTCTTGGTTGGTAGGTTTTTTAGGCCTCTCTGGTGGACTGCCTTCTTAAACAGGGAAAGCTTGAAAATCAAAGCTTACAACTTATTGCCTCAAGTATAGCTAGGATACCGATTAAAAAAAAAAAAAATCTAACAAATTCACCTGTAGCATATGGATTGACAAGAACTAATAAATTGTAATTTACTTGGTTTATTTTTTTTTATTAAATTATGAAAAAGATTAGTATTGTGATGGTGGTTATTTTTCAAAGTAATTTTTGTTTAGAAATATATTAAAATAATATTTTTTTTAATTTTTCACATCAATATATTAAAACAATCTAAAAATATAAAAAATAATTTTAAATTAAAAAAATCAAATTTTTATAAAACACGTTTAAGCCTCCGCGTTACTAATAGGAGCATCAATAATTCCAAACGGAAGGGACCGGCCATTCATTCATTGCGCGGGGCCAAGGCAATGAGCAGCCATTAGAGGCCGTTCTCTCCATCTCCAATGAGGTCTTCGAACTGAAAAAACAAAAAAAAGATATTTAGTTGGTTCAATTCAATAATTGAGGGGTCCAAGCAAAGAGGTGGTCGAGGGTCCATACACGGAACCCATGATGGTGTCCAAACATGCACAAAGTAGGTCTAATAATGCAATGCCTAATGCCTACTTCCTATGGTAAAATTTAATAAATTCTCTGGAACAGACCAAGATGTGGTTCTATGCAGCCAAGATCCACTCCCCTCTCCTTTGCCTGTCACAGCAACAACGTGCAGATATGTCGATTGACCTTATTACTATGAACGGAAAAATTATGCTAGTTTCTATGGGAATTTGTTAAATAATAAAAATAAAGTTCAGAATATAATTACAGAGTTGAATTAGCGCACTGCCTACTTTCATTACGTACTGCGTTTTTAGCACTCTTCATGAATATGTTCCCAAATGGCGCACATGCACTTGCTATTTATTCCCTGTAGTATCATTATTTGTTTGAAAGGTGTTCCTTTTTTTTCCCACACCAGTGCTACCCTCAAGTTAATAATTTTTATATATTAATTAACTAAAAACTAACCATGGTAAAAATAAAATAAAAATAATAATCAAGGAGGTGGAGTCCACTGTTCTCTGGTCCTCACGTGATCACTCTTCTCTACTCTGTCTCTCACACAGAGGAAGTCGGTTCGAGAGAATCAAATGCTTTTTATAAAGACATCCCATTTGTTGTCTCCTACCTGAAAAGAGGAAAACCAAAAATATCAAAACAAAATCTTTATGTTCAAACTGCAAAAGCAAAGCCAAAAAGGGTGTGTTAATGCCGCACTTTCTCTCTCAATATAGTGGGGGGGGAGGGACAATAGAAGAAGAATCTCTTTGGTTGCCTATGTTTATCTGAGCTTGAAAGGTAAGTTCTTTTTATCTTCTTCTTCTTCCCTGTCACTAGAGTTACTGTCTTTTCTAGTGTCTTTTTGCTTTTACATGTTGCATGCCAGCTACTTCTTTATGGGCTCAAGGAGGTTTTCTCCATCTCCCTTAGAAGTTGTGTTCTTCAATTGATGAAGTGGTTTATGCATTTGGAGTGTTCAGTTACTTTGATCAGTCTTGTTGTCTTGATTTTGTTGTTTTTTTTTTTTTTGGAGATAAGAGGTAATCGTGTCAATATTGGGTGTTAATTTTATCAGATTTTAGCATCCGGGTACTTAAATTTATAGTGAAATTATTTTTCTTTTATATATTTTCTGAGTTGGCTCAATCAGTGTTGAGTTTTTCTTTTTCTCTTCTTAAATTTGATATATTTATCTGTGCATATCAGTATGTCTGTCTTCATTTTGTTGGAATTGTTTTAAGTTTTTGCAAGGCATGGAATCTGTCTTTAAGAGGACAACGAAAACAATGCTAAGTGTGATTCTTAATTTCTTATTCTGGTGGAGAATATTTGGGATTGTAATGGGTGTATGATCGCTTAATCTATTAAATTCCTGAACTTTATGTGGAAGAACATGCTTCAGTGAGAAGTTGTAAAGAAGGCAAAAAATTGCATTTTCTGAAATAACTGGTAATTGCAAAAAGTAGAAAATTTCCTAGCATTACATTTCAAAGATTTTTTTTCCCGTGCATTTTTAGTGCTGATTCTATTTGTTAATAGAGGTTTCTTTTTTGTAGAGTTTGATTCTGCATAACTTTGAGTAGAACAATACTTCTTTATCTGTCCTCGCTATGGTTTCAAGATCATATTCCAACCTCTTAGATCTTGCTTCTGGTGATGCTCCAAATTTTGGTCGTGAGAGGAAGAGGCTTCCTCGAGTGGCAACTGTTGCTGGGATACTGACTGATCTAGATGATGAAAACAGTGTTAGCTCTGATGCCCCCTCTTCTGTCTCTCAAGAACGGATGATTATTGTGGGAAACCAGCTTCCCCTTCGGGCACATCGAAGTCCAGATGGCAGTGGAGGGTGGTGCTTTAGCTGGGATGAGGACTCACTTCTCTTACAACTCAAAGATGGCCTTGGAGAAGATGTTGAAGTTATCTATGTTGGTTCTCTTAAAGAAGAGATTGCACCTAGTGAGCAAGATGATGTAGCCCAAACATTGCTCGAAACTTTTAAATGTGTCCCGGCATTTATCCCTCCTGACCTTTTTTCTAAATTCTATCATGGATTCTGTAAACAACATCTGTGGCCTTTATTTCACTACATGCTCCCTTTATCACCAGATCTTGGTGGCCGGTTTGACAGGTCCCTTTGGCAAGCCTATGTTTCTGTTAACAAAATATTTGCAGACAAAGTTATGGAAGTGATTAGTCCTGACGATGATTATGTGTGGGTTCATGACTACCATTTGATGGTTTTGCCAACATTTTTGAGGAAGAGATTTAATAGGGTGAAGCTTGGTTTCTTCCTCCACAGTCCATTCCCATCTTCTGAAATATATAGGACACTTCCTGTAAGGGATGAACTTTTGAGAGCACTTCTCAACTCTGACCTCATTGGTTTTCATACCTTTGATTATGCAAGGCACTTCCTCTCTTGTTGCAGTAGAATGCTCGGTCTTTCTTATCAATCTAAGCGAGGTTACATAGGGCTTGAGTATTATGGTCGGACAGTCAGCATCAAGATTCTCCCTGTTGGGATTCACATTGGTCAGCTTCAATCTGTGCTTAATCTTCCCGAGACAGAATCTAAGGTTACAGAGCTACATGATCGGTTTAGGGGTCAAACTGTTATGCTAGGGGTTGATGACATGGACATCTTCAAAGGAATCAGCCTGAAACTTTTGGCCATGGAACAGTTGCTCACCCAACATCCTAATAAGAGGGGTGAAGTTGTTTTGGTTCAAATTGCAAACCCAGCAAGGGGCCGAGGAAGGGATGTACAGGAGGTCCAATCTGAAACCAAGGCTGCAGTGAGGAGGATTAATGAGACATTTGGAAGTCCAGGATACACTCCAGTGGTTTTGATTGACAGCCCGCTACAGTTTTATGAGCGCATTGCTTATTACACAATTGCAGAGTGTTGTCTTGTTACAGCGGTGAGGGATGGGATGAATCTGATACCCTATGAATATATTATATGTCGACAAGGAAATGAGAAGCTGGATGAGACATTAGGACTAAACCCATCAGCCCCAAGAAAGAGCATGCTGGTTGTTTCAGAGTTTATTGGATGCTCCCCATCACTAAGTGGGGCAATTCGAGTAAATCCATGGAATATTGATGCTGTAACTGAAGCCATGAATTCTGCCCTGATAGTCCCGGAGCCTGAAAAACAGATGCGACACGAGAAGCACCATAGGTATGTGAGTACGCATGATGTTGCATATTGGGCTCATAGTTTTTTGCAGGATCTTGAAAGGGCATGTAGGGATCATGTGAGGAGGAGGTGCTGGGGAATTGGTTTTGGTTTAGGTTTTCGAGTCATTGCCTTGGATCCAAATTTCAGAAAACTTTCAGTTGAACATATTGTTTCTGCCTATAAGAGGACCAAAAACCGGGCTATTCTATTGGATTACGATGGTACTATGATACTGCCAAGTTCAATTAGCAGGACTCCAAACATGGAGGCTGTTGGAGTCTTGAACAGCTTGTGTACAGACCCTAAGAATGTTGTTTTCCTTGTTAGTGGGAAAGACAGGGAAACTCTTACTGAATGGTTTTCTTCTTGTGAAAAGCTTGGAATTGCTGCAGAGCATGGTTATTTTATGAGGTACGAATTGCCTTTGCTAACTTCATTTCAATTTGATCTTGATCTTCCCACTTAAAAATATGATATTTGACTTAGACCCTTGTTTTTCTTATTGATGTTTAGTTATGTAGAGAAGAAAATAATGGATAATGTGGCTTAGATTTTCCACATGTTCAACCAGTGCTGGTCCTTGTTTTGGTGAAAAGGGTGACATCTCAATATTGTGCTGTTAATGTTTGGATTCAAATGCTACATCTGGCATTACAGGACATCTTGATGGTTCCTTTGACATTACTGAATGTCACTTTAGAGTTGTTGTGCTGTGACTTTCAGCATGGCATAAATGCAATGCATATTTGTAACTTATCTAACTTCTAGAAACCCTCATATAGGAGGTTTCGATCCAAGGGTAATGAATGAGATACAGATGATGGAATGCGTGATATTTATTTGGCTTAGGCATCCAAACCACTCTGGCTGTCCTTGCCATCATAAGTGAGCTTCCATTAGCAACCACCATTCTGGGATTGTGATAGACTCATGGTATGGTGTTAGAAACATCTAAGGGACGGGTATATAGTGTTTCCCTCAGCCTAAGAATTAGGTATCTCTGACCGCATGAGAGGAAGACAAAGTATATTACCCAAAGTATTCAAATGGCAGGAGATGACGCGTACGTGTAATTTTTTTGAGGGGTGACTAGGACACATTCCCTTTGTTACAGACTGAATTTATTATGAACCTAAAAGAAAACTAATTTTATTTATGTAGGAATTTAGACATGGACTGGTTATCTGAATTGGGTAACATACAAAGCAAGGGCAACTAATGTTAGCATATAAAAAAATCTTGCCACAATTTGAAAGCACCCTCCTCTGTTTGATTATTTCCCCTTGAGGTCAACAATGTAATTTTGAGGTATCTACTATGATTATTCTAATTTAGACCAATCCATAAAAAACAAGCCTAGTTCATTCTGCACCTTTCAATTTGAGTTCAGTGTTTGTTTACAGGACCAATCATGATGTGGAATGGGAAACATGTGTGTCTGTACCAGATTTTGATTGGAAATGTATCGCTGATCCAGTAATGAAACTATACACTGAAACAACTGATGGTTCTTCCATTGAAACAAAAGAGAGTGCACTTGTTTGGAATTACCAGTATGCGGATCCAGATTTTGGTTCGTGCCAGGCTAAGGAGCTTCTAGATCATCTGGAAAGTGTTCTTGCCAATGAACCAGTTACTGTCAAGAGCGGTCAACACATTGTAGAGGTTAAACCTCAGGTTGGTGCCATTTCATTCCTGTATCTATCCTTATGATGGTTAGATTCTGTTAGTATTCGGTTTTTAATGAGAAGTTGTGTTCCTTTGTGCCTGGAAAACCTACTGCAGATTTAGGTGCTTTGCCCTCGTTACTCATAAATATACCATGTTAAGGTATTACATACACAAGTGGGTTAATGAGGCACATCTTATCTTCTTTTGCGCATGCTTACAAGTACTGTTAACTGTTACAACATCATCTGACAAATGGGGTGAAATCACATGCATTTTGATGAAAGCCAAAAGCAAGTCTTAACCACTTGTGCTAAACTGAAAAGATGACTTGCCCTCAAACCATTCTTGCCTAATTACAAGAAATCCAAAGTTTTTTCACATTTCTATTCTTTCCCTTCATGCAGACAGTTGATCTATTGAACTCATTAGCAAGTTTATGCTAAATGATAAGATTTTGACTGTAAAACATATCTTACCTTATTACAACAATCACTTGAGCTTTGAATGATGATTTTCTAAATGCACTGGAGAAAGAATAATATGTTGAGAGTCATCCATTTCAGTCTGTCAATGACCATATTAATGTTTTGTTTCTTTTTTCTTTTCTTTGTTCCAGATTGTTAGACCTTTGAATAAAAGAGTTTCTAGCATTTAGGCAACCTGTTCAACCATGCCTCCATAAAACCGCATGCTCATATCCTGAGAATGGTTACCTCTTGTAATGGAAAGACTGTATTGTCTCCATTTCTTTTGGATCATGGACAATTAATTGACTCAAATAGGCTTGTTATGAAAACTAGTGCTGCAAAATAGTGTCATCCGCAGTTCCTCAATTAATTTTCTTTATTGGATCTTGAAATATTTTTACCAGTTATTCTTTTTGAATGCTTATTAGCTATGGAGATTTTGTATATTCATTCTTCTATTTTCTTTTCGAGGAAGAATCTTCTAAAATGCTGTGCCAATATATATATGTTTCAGCTTTGCACTTGTATCTCATGTTTGTTACCCACTTGGCAGGGGGTCAACAAAGGTCTGGTGGCCGAACGCCTCCTAGAAATAATGAAACAGAAGGGAATGCTTCCCGATTTTGTTCTCTGCATTGGGGATGACCGGTCTGACGAGGACATGTTTGAGGTGATAATGAGTGCAAGATCTGGCCCCTCTCTTTCCCCAGTTGCTGAAGTGTTTGCATGCACTGTTGGCCGAAAACCCAGCAAGGCCAAGTACTATTTGGAAGACACATCCGAGATTTTGAGAATGCTGCAAGGTCTTGCCAGTGCTTCGGAGCAGGTTGCTAGAAGTGCCCCCCAATCCTCTCAGCAAGTGATTATTGACAGAGAGTAATCACCCCTTTATCTCTTTGTATTGGGTCTTGTCCAAGTGTATATTGAAAATGTTCCATGCTTCACGATTTCCTCAATCCCTTCAGAGAGCTTTTATGTGGTGTTCAGAATGGAGTTTTAGGTCTTGCGTGCCTGTCCATTACATGGATAGCTTCAACTTTTGCTGCACAGTGATTGTAGTTTCTATGGTGAGCGGATAGATTATGCTATATGTTAAGCTCTTTTCTTATACTTTCTTAGTCTTAGATGTTGGGTTATGTAATCGTCTCATCTGATGGTTGATTATCAATCCTAGACCATCATTGGTCATGCATAAGCTAGTGCCAGTCGCAATTGCAGCAAAGCTCGTCCTACGACTATAAAATTGACCAGTCCTGTAAGGTGGATAGTTTGTGGTTGAACTCCTGGCAAAATTCAGTCTCCATTAATGGGAATATTCCCTTCTTTGGGAAGAAGATGAACTGAGAAAAAAAAGAGTATTCAGTTGTAAAACAAATTCTGTAGGTTAATGTGTTGTTGCACTTGAAATCTTTATTGCATTTCAACTTGGGTTTGCATCCAATCCTATGGCAGTTCGGTCATTCATGTCATATCACGTGACAGCTAGGTTGGCTGCCATATCCATCCAGTCCTCGTGTATGTATGTATGCATGCCTTCAAAACTTAGAAGATTTCACTTTAAAAAAAAAGCTTGAAAAACCTCAGAAACTCTATTTTTAGTTCTCATCTTATTTTCTTTACTGTTTTTCAAAATAGTTTTGATCTCTATTATTTTAATTATTATTTATTTTATTTAAGATAATTTATAAAATTATATGTTTTTTCAATTTCACTCTTATTCAACTTTTTAATTTATAAGATTTGTTTCTCATTATTTTAATAAACTTATGAAAAATAAAACATTAATAAGTTATTTTCCAGCTTATTTTTCATGACATAACCAAACACTGGAAAGTGTTTTCCAACTTATTTTTCATTACATTATCAAACATCAGAAAATAATTTATTTTTATGAAATTTACTTTTCAAAAAAAAATTACTTTTCAACAAATAAATAGGGCTAAATTCAACTTTCGGAGTGAGCCCTCTTAAACTTGAGCCCTCTTAAACTTTCCTTTCCCGGCTGGGCCAGCAGTATGACTATGTGGTGGGGACGATGACTCCTGTCGATTGAGAGTCCTGAAATTGCTCTCAATGGGAAAAAAGGCCCGCGATGATCCATGTGGGTAGCAAGGTCTACGAGCTGAAACTTCCAAGCCCATAGGCTCTAGAACATTCTCGTCCCGACTGTTCACATGCTTGGTAGGGCCCGGCACACGTGGTTTTCCCAACTCCCTCTGTTCTGTTAATAGTATCTTGATTGGAATATATAGCAGTATCATTTGCATGTGTTTTGTTCTGTAGTATCGTTGGCATGCTAGTGATAAAAGTTTTGGATCAATCCAGGAGAACCTTGGTTGAAATCTGCAGAGAGTTTTGGAAGATCATGGATCATGTTTACCAAGGTTGTCTGGTTGGCAAATATATAAATACGTACTGTCAGCTATCTTATGGTCTGGTTTATATATATTAATTTTGAGAACTGATTGATGTTCTTAGACTAACATCAGAAATCTTCGATGAACTTCTCCGAAGGGATTAACAGACCCCAAATCCCAAACACGAAAAACAAAATGTACAGCACTAATTAATTGCATGCATGTTCTTTCCGAACCGAAAGATATCTGGGAAGATCCTATCTATCCACTGGAGCTACCATTCGTTTAATCCTATATATATAAGCATTCGAGATACATCAACTTTCTAATTATACAGTTTATGTCATTACCATTATATGCAAGGGGGAAAAGACCTAGAGCTACTAGCTAAGAGCTACCCTCCTCAGCAATTAATATTATCATCGTACGTTGTCCACCATCCCATGAAGTAACTGATACCAAACATTTTAATTGATTGGAAGGAATCTTGTGTTCAAAATGGATTGGAAAGTGAATGATCTTTCTTTACAGTGACTTCAATTAACAGCATACTTCGCTGAAAGATCCTAAGAGAAGTCCTTGCATCATACAGATTGATCAATTTAATTTCCATCCATGGAGATTGGCTTGCCAATTTTCCATATTATGTACCCTTCTTTTCTTTTTTTCCTACCCAAGAAAAAGCTGCATGCATTGCGTTTCTTAGCTAGCAAGATAGGTTTACTTATAAGCCGCTAACTTTCCATCCTCTCAACCACTGGGGAACTTTCTTGCCTGTGCACTCATCGACGAGTTTTTCATGGAAAAACCTTTATGTGAAAATCTTCATGTGGAATTCTTCCTTGCCTGGCTAGCTTAATAAGCTGTCTCCGATATTCCTTGAATATATATAGTGAATTTTTTTATAATTTAATAATTGTGTTAAGAACATAACCCTCACATCACTAAATTAAAGAGTAAATTATATAAAATAGTCCTTATACTAACAAAAACTAATTAGTTAGTATCCATAGCTATAGAAAATAATAGTCAATCCTTATTTTTGTTTTACAAAATTTTGAGAGTAATTTTAGTCGTTTAATGAATTTCATGTTCCTTTTCAATTTACTTCGCCTTTTTTTTTTCTTTCCTCAAAGGTAGAATGAGAAAGAAATAGGTAAAATGTGAAAGTTTGAGTATGAGGGTAGGTATTTTAAAATAAACTTATTAAATTGAGGATAGTCAACATCTGTTAGGATACTATTTAATTATTTATAGTAATAAAAAACTAACTAACTAGTGTTGATAAACTATAAGGATTAAATTATAATTAACTTCTAAATTAAATAGATGTTTGGAAACCTTGATCATTTATACTTGTTAAATAATTAAAATTTACTAAACTAATATTTTAAAACTATACAGTGCATCCTACTCAGAGAATATAATAATAATAATAATAAGATATTAATAAGATACCAATTCACAAGCAATTATATTAATCAAGTCGAATATAATATGTTAAAAACATGATCATAATATTGGGATTCTCGAGATTTGGTGTGTGCTTGGTGTTATGGTATATAGTGATTTTTAAAAATATTTTTCAATTAAAAATATATCAGAATGATATTTTTTATTTTTAATATCAACATATTAAAATCATAAAAAATATCTAAATTAATAATTTGATTTTTTTAAGTAAGATAAAAATTTTAAAAATAAAAACTACTACAATACCAAACAAACACCTAATTTGAATGTAAATTCTACATATAGTCCATTGAATCCAAATTTCACCTGCATATATTTATCTTTTAACCTTAATTTGCAATATGTTATCTTTTTCTTCTTAATTTAAGGAGATTTGCATATCAATTTTTCTTCTTTTACAAGGGTTATCCAGTTTTATTCGATATGAAAAGGATGAGATTTCATTCGAAGACCTTACTCTTTTTATTCATACAAAAATATAAATTTATTGATCATTCGGGCGGTCGTTTAAATTTATCAGAACCCAACTCGCAAAGTAGAACCATCATATATATGATATTAGTTACAATTTTTCAACTTATCACCTTATAGAGAAGGTGCGCCTATTTATCAATAATTTTTATTTATTTTAATGACATGGATGCACACGTGTAGATATCATTTAATTACTAATCTGGAATAAATTATTGGATATATATCAAATTTGAAATAATTATTGACTGAATCATCCACTTATAAATTAAATCCGACGTATTAACGTTTTATTCGATATGGAACAAATGCTTTCGAATAAGAGCAGATGAAGAAAATACACACATGTGTTGGGTAATATCTCGGTTGGTACTGTAATAATAGTTTTTTATTTAAATTATTTTATTATTAATATATTAAAACAATATGAAAATATTTAAAAAATTAATTTAGAACAAAAAAAATAAAAAAAATCTCGATTTTTTCAAAAACTTTTGTTTTTTAAAAAAACAAACCGTCTCTAAATTTAACCATACATATTCAACAATGATTTGGAGTGCAGAACTTTTTCAAAAAAAATTCTGAAGTCTTGTGAAGCGTACTAAATCTAATCTGACAACTTGGTTTAATGAACATCATGATGAATTTATTATTGCTAATTTTTTTTAATCGTTCTGACTTTGAAGCCCTCTTTTCCCATTTCTAGGTGAGTGAGAGGGATGGTTTTGGTTGATACCCATGTACAGCTTAGCTTAGCCCTATAGGCACCAATCTTAACCTCTAAGCAAGGCTAGTTATGTTTGAAATTAGCACCACCTCCCCTGAAAAGTGTGAATTCTCTTAATTAATTGCTTGGAATGGCGTCAAGTAGGAGTGTTACAGTGATATCACTCAGATCGTTTGCTTGTCCATTTGTGTGAATGCGACATCATTGAAGCAGTTGACATCATGCCCATCAGCAGGCCTTTTAAGTTTTTTCACAGACTGGATCTCAAGTTCAGTATTGTGATTACTAATATAATCATCATTGAATATTTATATAATTGTTAATTTTAAAATTTATAAGATTAATCAAGGTGTGTATAAATTAACCTAGATATGTATGTTAATAATTTTTTTTTATTGACCATCAAAACTCTCTTTGCCATGTCGTGTAAGAAATTATTTTTATGATGAAGAAGTTTATTTTCCTTTTGTTTCAGACTCCTCGAACGCTTAGATTTTTGAATCCTTTCAAATATCTTACCTTAAACAATGTACCTAGAATTGATATTTATATGGTACGAGTTTGATTTATTTATAGATCTAACACTTTAGGTCCAACTATATATTGAATCCAAGTACATGTGAATCCAATAAAATGCTAGACTCAACACCTTTAAATTCAGTTATGTATTGAGTCCAATTACATATAAAATAAACATTTTTATTTTTAAAATTTAAAGCTCATTCTCTTATTTATTATAATTTTTTATTAAAAATCACTAACTTTATCATTGGAGGATATCTAAATCCCATTAAAATATATTGTGTTGCAGGTGTCAGGTCTTCTGTCACCAATTACCAACCTTGTGAATTTTGAAGAAGAGAATATTGACATGAACATGTGATTATTTTTTATCCAAACATTTAAAAAATCTTTTTTTTTCTGAGCATATTGGATTTTAGAACATCATTAATTGACAAGGTCTGTGGGATACTAATAAAAAAGTCATCAATTGTTTTTTTCTAAATTGATTTTTGACATCCTTGATCGCTATTAATAATAGAAAATCAAGATACTTCTAGGATGAGACCTGTCACGGATCTCCATATGGTTGCTGGTATAATGTCTTAATTGTTCACTAATATTGATTTTATGTTTTTTATACTAATATTGATTTTATGTTTTTTTTTTACTATTATTTTCACTGTTTTTTTTAATTTAAATATAAATGCAAAATAGTTTAACGATAACAAGGAAGTGATTAAGATTCTAAATGAGTTTTTGGAAAAGTTTGGATTTTATTTCATGAATTGGATTAATTAAATTTTGTATGAGTTTTACACAACTATAGACAAAGCAATGATTTTAATAAAGAAGAACCGTATATTTATATAACCTGATTTTTTAAAAAAGTTTTAAAGTTAAAAATATAGTTTTTAATGAAAATATTTAAAAACTTATAGTCCAAACTGTAACTAGTTATTGCACTCTACAAGCACTCTACATTATCATCTCAAGTGGAAACATAGAAGAGGATTTGAGAAAAAGATTATCATGATTAGAGAAGGATTTAACTTGGATGCATGATAAACGGCTTAAAGATACTTTTATTGTTAAAAGAAGAATATTTTAAAATTAAATTGAATTATTGGAGTGGAAAAATAAATAAAAACTCTCACTTATTTATGAAAAAACCACATTAACAACATAGATAATTAAGATTCCGAATGGGTTTTGAAATGTGATTTCTTTTTATTTATTTATTTAACATAAAAGTAAACAAAAGTGATTTCAATGACAACCTAGATTAAATTTAACTTGAGGTTAAAAAAAAACCCTGAGAAATTTTATGGTGTTAAGAAAGTAATTAGTAATATTCTATTAGTTATTTTTCGGATCTATTTTTTTAAAAAAATATGTTCAAGTATGAAAGATAAATCCTAGATTAAAATATTTTTATCATTTTCGGTGAATCATGAATTTTAATTTTTTATCTTCTTTGTATTTGGTTTTTTCTTCGTAATAGGTTAAAGAACTAACTAATAAGATACTGTTAATTACTCCAAGCACAATAAAAATCCCCTACATGACTAAATGGTTTATTATTATTATTATTATTATTATTATTTATTTATTTGATCAAGTAGATTTAGGATTTAAACACAATTTCTTTTCTTATTAATTAGGTCCTGTAAATATAGGGTTGAAGATTATATCTTATTGTTCAGAAAAGATTTACATCTATGGTTTAGATCTTCAATCAATGAGACATGATAGAGCGACCAGATCTCCAATTGATATATGATAGCAGGAGATTTGTTTCCATGCTTGATTTCAAAAATTATGGTTCACCCATGCTGTAAAGCATTTTGTCATATTAATTTTTTTTGTCTCAACTTTTATTTTTCATGTTTTTTTATTTTATTTAAATGATGTAAACATATATAGTTAGTACCTTGATAGGGAGGAGCACGTGGCTGGTATAATGATCAAATCAATTAGCAACTCAAGTGCGCCGTCCGCCAAAAATATTAGCTGTTCAAATAATTGTTTTGCCTCCCGGCGGTGGTTGAACTTTGCTGGTCCCCGTTTCTGTGTAGAACCAATCACCGACCGTTTTTAGTTCGGTCCTGGATGAACCCTAACCCTAAAAAAAAAAGTAAAAAGAAAAGAGAGACAAGTCAGCCCGAGGGCCGAGCAATTAATGACATGAGCCTGTCATCCTTGAAGCCAAGCCATGCCAGCTACCCATGGCCAACTCTCCACCTCTCAACTGCTTTGCACCCGAATTCATTAGCATTCATGCCTTCGAGGTAGTTTCCACTTTCCATATCCCCTCCTTTTAATTGCAATGTCATTAATCTTACTAACCTGAAGCTCTGAGTTTCCTTATTCGCGCAAACATGATACTTAATTCATAATTCTACATGATTTTTCCTGCAAAATTCCTTGATGAATTGCCACAATAATTCATAATTCTACTGTGGACTACTCTCACTCCTCTCCCTTTCATTTTTGGGTTTAAGTTCACCACTTAATTCGTCATAGCTCGAATCTAACAAGGAAATCATTAACTTATGTAGCATTTTTAGTGACTCTCTTCTACTCGTATTAATCTATTACATGTTTTATGTATTATAATAACTGAGCTTGTTTTGTACTGTTAAGAAGACACAAAATAAAAAAAGAAGTTAAACAAGATATTTTTAGCACAATCTCAAGCCAAGGAAAAGAAAAAATGCATTTGGAAGAGTTATTGAAGTTGAAAAGTGCAAATTAATTCTAATTGCATTAGAAATCCAGCTTGAAAAATAAAATATCTTAGTAGGATTAGAATTGGATCAAAGCAAATTTATTAAACTAGACCCTTTATACTCTTTAGACCATATCTAGAACTATAGATGAATTTTTTTTACTATTCAAGTAGCTAAAAACTAAACATTTCAAGTTTTTTTATCGATATATATATGGTAGGCCCAATAAATTTTCCAGATGAAAGAAAACAACATGTTTAATGTTAGGTCTAAAATCTACCAGCAGACTAGCTCGTCCTACCCAATATTTCCATGTTGGGATGATGATATAACAACTTATTAATGATGTGGATAGGCCCCCACATGATCATAAAATCTCTCTAGAAGGTCAAAGTGAATACATGAGTTATTAGAATCAAATTACTATAAAGAAACCTCAAAATAATCAGATTAGGAATTAGTTATTAACTAGAAAACTTCTCCACTTCCTCAACTCCATATATAACCAATCTTAATCTTTGAAAAAAGAGGGGATCATGTTTAGAACATAGAAGAATAAAAGGAGGGGTTTTATTATTTTTTCACTATTTTTTTTTATCTCAATCCCTTTTCTAAATTTGTGACAAGATTAGTTATCAATTTTAAGAGGTTAATACTCTTTGATTTTAAATTATCATGAGGATTTGTGCTTAAAATTATTCTATATTTGATTGTAATACATGAATATCTTATATTTTTCTATGATTAAATTTGATGATTGATGACTGAAATTCTATATGACGTGCAACATATATTTTTTATTTTAAATCCATTACTAGTTACTAGTTTATGATGGACTCATGAATAATTAACTTGAGTAGCAGGAGTATCTAATTTTTAAATCCATGTTTGATTATTTGATACCTGAAAAACAAAAACCTTAATTAATTTAAGTCTTCATGCATGTTTAATTATCATGAATCAATCACACTCATCTTGATCTCAAAGTTGTCACATAATTAAATCTTGCATGCTTAATGAAGGTTGCTATGCAATTAAAGTTAAGTAATGCACAAATTCTAAATTAACTAGAAAACAAGGACATGTAGAAAAATTTGTTGTTTTTCATGGTTGATTTTTTTATTATCTTAAACCATATTAGAAAACATATTTAGTAAAATGATTTATATTTAATTATCATTGACGAACACTTTTTTAGAATTGATGCTAAAACTTTATTTTTTTTCTCTACATTTTATATTATGTTAATTTGCCTCTTATTTGTCATAATTTTTTTTTTCTTCTTAACTTTCAAAGTTGTTTTAGTTAATTTAGATCATAAACAAAACCTTAATTTTAGTTACTTTCAAAATTGATTTTTTTTTTATTTAAACTTACATCTTTACTTGGTTTGCTTTAATTTAAACTTAAATAACTTGTTTTAATTAAGAAATTAAATTATAATACTTGTATTTTGTATTTTTATGGAACGATAACTTTATTTTCTATGCTGCAAATAATTAATTTTAAAAATTTAAATTTACATGGCTTTGAGGATTGATAGACTCCATGAAAGAATTCACTTGTGCTTAGTCATCAATTAATTTTAAAGCCACACCTACCAATTTATGGTGAGAAAATGGTATGCATAAAATAATTACTTCCATAAATAATTTCATTTTCTTTTTTTCTATAATATATAGCTTGACAGCACATTGAAAGTTATAACTTGTTTATATGCGATGGAGTGTTCAATCTGCATCTGTTCTATACTACCAAAAAAGAAGAAGAAGCGTTATATTAGGATATAGTCTTTGAAATCTAGAGCTTGATCCATGAAATCTTATTATTTGAAAGTGATGCCTCACCGGTGGATCATCTAGGTTAGATTCTGAATGCAGTAAAATTATGAATGATGCAGTGACTTGAAACGTTCCTGGGATTTGTTCGATATCTCAAACCTTTTCACTGAGAAGAAGAACATTCGATTTTCAACGATTGTATATTGTGCTAGATGAAGGAATTCCCAGCTAGCCTATTAGTGATTATTTATTTATTTGCACTTGTTTGCTAGAAAGAGAGAATTAGGTTAAGTCTAAATCATAATTAAGTCCCTAACCCTAAAATTGCCCATGCGGACTAAATATTTTCTAGTCATAACTCCTAACATAGAAATTACTTCAAGTATAATTTAGACTTATTTGTTAGAGAACACGTGTGTGTATAATTAAAATTATCTTATGGGACATCAGCTGTCTCAACATTATCTTGAATATATATGTATATATATATATAAAAGGTTTGATTGGTTATTAGATAATCCATTCGGAGTAAAAATAGAATGCTTAGCTGTAGAGTGGGCCCAAAATAAAAATGCCTCAGATTTGATGAAAACCTATTAATTTGGTTCAAGTTAACCTAAAGTGCACAAAAAAAAGTCGCATTTCATAATTCTATGTTTTGATTTGCAAGCTAATTAGACCGTAATTCGAATTGTGAACCTCAAAGTATGAAAAGAAAATACTTAAATGTTTTAATTTTGATGTTAAGAGATTGTATGATATTATGATAGTAATTGTTTTTTAAAATATTTTTTAATTAAAAATATATCAAATAATATATTTTTTTATATTAATATATTAAAACGAATTGAAAAAAAAATTAATTTAAAATATTTTTTTAAAACATAAAAAAAGATGCTATGTGTAAAATAACAATGTGATGTTAATTACTTAATTACTTTTTTTTTTGTTTAATAAGGGTATCCGGGTTAGCTTGCGCGCACCTCGATTAATCCTACGAACCCTGAAGTTAACGACCATGTAAGTATCCAGTAGCCCTGAGGTTTGTGGGACTCGAACTGATGACCTCTAGGGAGCAAACTCAGGGTCTGACCAGTTGAGCTACATCCCTCAGGGTTTTTAATTACTTTCTCTTGGAATAAGTAATCACACGAATATGGGGTGTGTCAACGAA
>Ga0307515_10010027_pt1 | contig 18234 bp, 25 predicted proteins | sample 17_EM_MG_FD_194513 | JGI IMG/M metagenome (GOLD analysis project Ga0307515, IMG submission 194513) | Populus trichocarpa ectomycorrhiza microbial communities from riparian zone in the Pacific Northwest, United States - 17_EM | ecosystem: Host-associated > Plants > Roots > Unclassified | place... | reverse complement strand
GGCAACGAACAACTCGGGCCTTGATTTACACATGTTTATTCACATCCCCGCACTTTGAACAACTTTCCCACTTTGGAAAAAAACTGTTTTCGTGATGTGGTATCCAGACCGACGTTCACAGAGGCTTCCCTATCGTGTAACTCTTTCTCTTGGATCTGATCTCATCTGGACTCCCTCTTCAAGTCCTCCTTCGATAATCATACGATCTATCGTCGAGGCATCTTCATCGTCGAGCTTAGTAAAGCCCTTCCTCCTACGACAGGACAAGGCAGTCTCCAACAGTCGACTATCACCACTGGTGGCCTTTAATAGCCAACTATCTTTTGTGCCTCTGCGGGTGCACTCCAGGGTTTTGTTAGTGTGAGTTGTGACTACACTATCTAGGCGTTCGTCTGTGTCGGGCTAGAGTGTGCCCTTACAGGCGCAAAGCAGTGAAAGACTGACAGTTACCAAGTTATGATCGCCGGGAGTTGTGCAGACCGTCACCAGACATGGGTACACAGGAGAGTACTACCAACGCTTTGTTCCAGCTGAGTCACTGTGGTGCTTGTGCACAGACGAAGTCACTCACCCAACCTTGCAGACCAGGCATCACATGCATCTGCGAATGTCCTCGCTATGAGGCATCCCGCAACATTCTCAGGAAGAACCATCCCAACCTCCACTCCAACAATTTCTCTCTTCGCTCCCTCTTCGAACCCCGCAACGGCTTACTCGACTTAATCCATTTCATGGACAAATCTGGCACATTCACCAAGTCCGGTACCCCCCGACCCAACCCAGACCCTGACTAAGTTATATTTTCTTTTGTTAATATCCGCCGAACAATCCTCTCGTGTGATCCTTGTTTAATAGCATAGACCACACCCTGGGCCCACCCCCTCGGATCGCTGAGCGTATCCTGCCTGATTCCTCCACTGCTCATTTCACTTTCTCTGTCCCCCTATTTATTATAAAAAGCCACAAAACCAGCCGTGTCTTGCCCTTGTACTAGGTAGCTGTTGCGGGATAAAAATGCTGATCCAAAAAAAAAAAAAAAGATCGCCGGGATGCGAAGCCGTCGGGACTCGGAAAGGCATCATATTCCGTCGGCGTCCGCTGATGAGACTCAGCAGACTCCTACCCATAATGTCTTCCACTCTCGCGTCCACCTCACCCGCAAGATCAAAAGAGATCCAACAACAACTGGCAGAAATCAGGTCAAGGGTGCAACAAGCTGCCGCAGGCCGAGATCAGGAACCAACGTTAGTGGCCGTGTCAAAATACAAACCCGCTGCAGATATCCAAGCTTGCTACGATGCCGGACATCGTAATTTCGGCGAGAACTACGTGCAGGAGTTGGTCGAGAAAGCGGAACAGGCGAGTCACCGCTTGTCCTGTGGTTTGGAAGAAATCTAACCCCCCTTCGTCTGCGCTCCCAGCTGCCCAGAGACATACGATGGCATTTTATCGGAACCCTCCAATCGAACAAGGCGAAACTCGTAACCTGTATGTGAACCTACCAATACCTTCTTGTCCTTCTCCAATGGTAACACAGTGACATTAGCAATCCCAAACCTCCACACCGTCCAAACTGTCTCGTCCCAAAAACTCGCGACCGCACTCAACAAAAACTGGCCAGAAGACCGACAATCGCTTTTAAACGTTCTCATCCAAGTCAACACCTCCGGAGAGGATTCGAAATCCGGTCTCTCCTCAGGTGATGGCGAACTCGTAGACTTGGCGCGATTCATCGTCAAATCATGTCCGCGGCTTCACTTGCGAGGATTGATGACGATCGGGTCCCTCTCGGAGTCCTTATCGGGTGACGAGAATCGTGACTTCGAGCTACTGAAGAAGGCGCGCGACAAGCTGCAGATCGCGTTGAAAGAGCAAGGGATAGAGGGGTGGGGCGAGGACGGGAAGCTGGCTCTGAGTATGGGCATGTCGAGCGATTTCGAGGCTGCTTTACGAGCAGGGAGCGACATCATTCGTGTTGGGACAGGAATCTTTGGAGAGAGGGCCAAGAAGGTAACTTGACACCCTCCGACCTCAGCGGGTAATCTTTGGACGTTAGCTCGGTTTAGGTTTGTTATCAACCCTCCCCACACTTCCCCAGTGTGCATACCGCGGCTCACCAACACAATAGACCTTCGAAATGCGGTTTTAGTTTCACAAACCACGTCCTACGCCCTAGCAATCACCGCACCCGGTTTGCCGATCCACCATCTCAAAACTCCAGGGTACCAAACGGGATGGGACCCGCAATCCAAGAGATCCTGTCATAGAGACCGCCCCGAACCGAATAGATTGAGGTGTACGTACAACCCCATTACACGGAAATTGTCCCTGAAGACTTTCTATTGTTTACCCATCCCCCACGACCCTACCTTGATCCTGACGTGTTCGGGTGGGAGGTGGAAGGGTAAGGTAAACGCAAACCCTCGGTCCGGCGGCACATATTTCAAAAGCCTACATACGTAACTGAAACTGTGGGCGTCCAGGGAGTCGAACGTTGAACGCGGAGCGCCTGCTTATTGTGATTTGGGTCATACTTCTGCTATCCCATTTTTGCTGGTCGCCGTCTGCATCGGGATCTTTGACGCCACAAGGGTCGCACTCAAATAGACTCCGAAACGCACCCAGCATCCTCCACTTGTCCAATTCATGATCACAAAACAGCCAAGAGAAGATTGACGATCAACCGGTGTCCCAAAATCCCTGGGATACGGCAGATCACGAAACAAGTAAAGAAAAAAGAAGAGGGAAACAAAAGGGTGATGCGTAAGGAAGCTCATCAATACACATCCAAAACTAGGCTTCGAGCAATTGCAACCTTCCTGGTGTCGTGAAATTCCGTCCTAGTATGTAGAGCACAATAAGCCACGGGCCGAGGATGATCAATGTTCCCTCATCTCGTGATCCCTGTACACGGATGTAAGAGCGGTGGTGCATCTTACCGCCAGTAAATAGTCAATCTCCGAGAGATTAAAACTGAATGGTACCAAGGCTATACCCAGGTTTTTCGCATAAAACACGGTTCAACAACGAGTAACAATAACCAACAAGCGCCTGTTACCTACACCGCCGTCGGTGCTGGGCCAAACGCTGATCCACACGACCCGTAAGTTGTACGTAGTCTGCTAGCTAGAAGCCAACCTCTGACATTATGTGACAGGGTTTATTGTGTCCAACCTGTCATCCGGATCCTCAACGTTATTCGCACCCATTCCAAGAGAAAATTACAAAGGGAAGGAAGGTGAGGGTACCATACAATATCGGGGTTCTAGAACGAAGAAAAATATCGTACTAAACGCACATACAACCGGGCGAGAAAAACTGCGAAAGAGACGAAACAAAGAATGAAACCGATGTCCATTATGTTGGTTTGGTTTCTGGGTCGGGTTGGAGGTTTAACGTTTAAGGTGAGATAGCATCGAAAAAGGGTGAGAGACAGATGAGTAAAGCGGTCAAGTACGGGTTACACAACACAAGAATGAGCCTGCATCAAGGGGTGGAAGAACAAAAAACAAGTAGCAGAAGAGTGAGAATGCGAATGAGCGAGTTTGTAGTAATGCGCGTGATGAGGTTCATGTTTTGATGTCGAAGAGAGAGGAACATTAGCGAGGGTATAGGTTAGACATTATAAGCGAGGGCGGGGGCGAGGGACGGAACTACACAAGTAACCAAGGTCAGCGCACTGGAGCATTCGACAATACCGACAACACAGGACTTACGACGTGACTTGGAGGCAGGTGGTCGTGAACGGGCATGGACGGGATATATCACAGATTGAATAGCGGGAGGAGAGATTCAAAGGGGCAGCAAGCGGACGAGCGGGGGGCAGTCCTTCAAGCAAGTCTGAGGTCCTCCTTTGACCGATCCACCACGATCGAAACCTGGGCCGTCGAAACCTGAGCCATCGAAGCCCGAACCGTCGACCGTTCCAAATACGTCTGGTTCGGCACGACCGTGTTCGTCGCCGACGGAATCACAAAACTTTCGATCTCACCCTTGCCCACTACGATGGGTTGGTTATGCGGATAATACGACGTCCTCTGCGGCCTCGTGGAATCGTACACGGTGAATTGTTCTTCCAGTGCCCTGTATTCCGGTTTCATCTTGTCAACATCGACGTTCTTCTTCCTCTGCGAGTGGGTGAGCGTTTTCTCGACCATCAAGAACTCGTCCAGCTCGTGCGACACGTCGAAGTTGGTCCTGTTTAAGTCAGGCACAAACGGCGGCTGGATCTCCTTTTCCATCAACTGGTCAAATTCGACGTCTGCGAACCACGGGTGCTTCTTGAATTCGCCCATTCCGCGCTCCCGACTCTGACACGCTATCCTCGTCTTGGGGTTACGATCGAGGAGCTGATCAAGGTCAAAGTGTGGCGTTAAAAGATAAATCCATCACCATCAAGGGAGGAAGTGAAGCGACACCCACCGAAAGAACGAGGTTTTGACCCTCTTTACTACAGTAATCATCTGCACCGGACGGGAACTTGACGGATCCCTTGGTGATAGCATGCGTCAATTTATCCGCCGAACGGCTCTCAAACGGTCGCCGGCCGAAGAGGAGTTCAAAGACGCAAACGCCTAAACTCCAGTAGTCCACGTGCCATGTGTAACCTTTGCCTGTGATAAACAAATCGGAGAAGTGTTAGGCCGGTGTACGCGATTAAAATGATGGCAGCGTGCAGTGAAGACATACGGGCGAGTATTTCTGGCGCCATGTAAGCCATACTGCCAGCTACACTTGTGTGTAGTCGGCGTTCCGAGTAATGGATCGCCACATTGAAGTCAGTGAGATGAACGTGTCCGTGAGCATCCAAGAGAATATTTTCCGGCTTAATATCACTGCCCGCAGAAATCAATCGTTTGTCAATATTCATTACGGGAATCCGCTTGGTTAGAGCTTCAGACGCCTACCGGTGAATGATCTTTTGACGGTGGAGATAGTTGCATGCCGACGCCAGTTCAGCGGTCCAGAAGCGGACACACCTCTCGTTGATCTCGCCCTTGCGCTCCATATGGACTGTACGCGCGTTAACGGCATGGATCACAAGGCATTATACCAAATCAGGGACGAGTTCGCTATCTGTTAAAGGAACAAAGGCAGACGGGTACTCACACCTCAAGTCGCCTCCGAGCATGAGGTCCAAAACGAAGAAACAGTTTGCGTCGTCTTGGAAGGCGTAGCGCATGTTCACGATGAACGGATGGTCGATCTGGTCGAGTTTAACCGCATAACCGGAAAGCCAAAAAATCCGGAACCAAAATAAGTCAGCTGTGAATCCGGAGCGGAGACTTTTGGAGCCTGACCTCTTCAAGCAACCTGCGTTCTTGGATGACATTGGCGACAGCTCGTTGTTTCGAGCATTGCGCCTTGTCGATGTACTTCAACGCGAACAGTTTCTTTGACTTCCTGTGCTCCACCACTCGGACCTACATCCCCAACGTGACATTTTTAGTTAATCCGCTCTGAACACTGAATTTTGACACCGAACACCGGACCCGATGGAATCGAAGGCCAAGGGCCGGAAGTCGGCTCAGCGGAGGCAATACCTTCCACACTCGGGAGGAACAAAGGCAAACCGAAAAGGGATTCTGGCAGTCGCACAGCCTAGTGCCACCTCCCGGCTCCGAAAAGACAGTCGGATGCAAACGCAAGAAAGCAAGAGGACTGGGAGATATGCTCACCTTTCCAAAGGCACCCTTTCCAACGACCCGATGGAGATCAAAGTGATACAAGTTAACTTCGCCTTCAAAGTCTACTGGAGTGGAGAGACAACAGCCCATATTTCATCGGCCGCTTGGGGATGAGGAAGGGTGGTGGTGGTAGTGGTGGTGGTTGCGGGGGTGAAAGGAAAGGGAGGGGATAAGGAGCGTAAAGAGCGTTTGAATGATATAAGTAAAGCAGTCTCGAGGGATAGACAAGGGCACTACTAATCGGGCTATCACCTCGACGTTCATCTAATTGTTCTCCCTCCCCTCAAGGACCCCGGAACCTCCCCGAACTCGATCGCGCAAGTTCCCGGGGTCTCGCTTCTCCGCCTTTCCCACCCTCAAAGGCCCATGCTGCAAGCAATAAGCTTACTTATGGGCGCTAGACCACGCGCCTTTTTTTTTTTTTTTTCAAATTTCTGAACAAAACACCAAACTCTCTACAAGCTACCCTGACGAGAAGCAACCCCGTCGTTCCTCATCCCTCTCGTAAGCGTCAACAAAAGGTTCTCAATCCGAGCTTGACGATCCTAGACAAAAAACAATGAGCGTGAATATCCACGACGCATCAGTCTCATCAGATGTAACAGAAGCGCGGCGGGTCAGAAAAAGAAGAAGGACAATGACGCGCGGGGCTATAGGATGTGCGTACAAAGTCCGAGGGGAGTATCGTCAAAGGGTAATGAATGAATCCCCCAAAGGCGGAGAGAGGGTAGGGAACATTGACGAAAAATGTCAACAAGCGAATGAACATTACCTGCAACTCCCGCATTTCCTCAGTAAACTTGTTGACCGGCAGATGTTTGATATCCTCCAACAGCGTCTCGACTTTCTTGAGATTGGCACCACCGCCCATGCTCGTCACGCGCCCTCTGATCGGACTCTCCCCTTTGAATAACCGGGTCAGAGGGCTCACCTTCCCAAGAGATGGCGCTTCCCCTGATTGCCCTGGTTCAAGGAGATTGGCCGTCGAGATCGTCATCGGTCGCATCATAGGAGAGACGTCGGGAGTCCCCCTCGCCCTCGTCCTCGTCGGAGATGTTGGAGACATTGGTGGACTCAGAGTATTCGTCGACGGAACAGGTCCGGGTCCAGGCGTCCTTCCTCGACTTCTGTTCCCTCTCAGCCTAATGCTCGAGGCGACGGACCTGAGGGCAGGCCGTTCATCCTCTTCGAGGTTGCCGAACAAATCTTCCTCTGGCATAGTATCCACCTCGAAGATCACATCATACAGATCACCTGAACCCGTCCCCACAATGGCTTCCAGGAGCGGCATATTCCTGATGCTGTTATAGAAGGAGCCTGTCGCCTCCCTCGTACGTTGTCCTGCCGAGAACCCTCTTTCGTAAAGCCCAATCACCACGAGAGTCGGGAAAGACTATTTCCAATTTCCATCATTGTCGAGGAAAGGGTGAAAGGCGGCGGCCACCAGAATTGAATTGAATGTTGAATGAACACAGTGAGGTCAGGTCTGGAAGGATCAAATGGAAAACCGCCGGGTACACTTACCGTCAACTTAATCATGAATACATTTACCGAATGTAACTTCCGTGGCGAGACCACGCAACTCAGCGGCCATAGAACGAGGAAGGCCAATAGGTTGAACGGAGGTTGGTAGCTGAAGAGTGGGTCCGACTTTGACCTGGCATGCGTTAGAGTTGGGCTCGGAAAGGTACAATGGCACAATCCTCGGGTCTTACCCTTCGATCGTGGTCATGGCGAACTGGAACAAATACTGGTGGTGGAAACCTTGTAAGTGAATGGCGGTGCACGTCCGCATGTCACCAATTACCCACCTCCCTGGTGGCATTCTATGGGCATCCATCATTAGGGTCTGGGAGATCCACCGAATCCAGTACGTTCAAAGGACATACCGCATCGATCCTGGCAAACGTGTTCGATAATATCGAAATCAATACTGAAAGGACCATGAGCTATCCTGTGGCTTCCGAACACGCATTCCCGCGCCATTGAAACTTACTCGTCAATAGCAAGGTGTTCGACAATGCGGCAAAGCCTGTCATCAAAAACGGACCGAAGATTGGATGGAAACTGGACGCCTGAGCGAACGACAAGTACGTGTTTCCAAACCAAACTTGAACCATCAACCACGCAATAGATTTCCAACTCCACGGCTCCGGTCCGTCAGCAGATAACGTGTGCAGGGTGAATAGTAAACCAGAGAAACAGATGGCCGCGATGCAGACGAAGAAAACGAACTCCGCAATCATGGCGCGCAAAGCCCTAGTACTCCCATTCAGCCTAACGCATATTGTGTAAGGCCATGAAACATACAAAACCACGACATTGTTCTTCACGGCAAAAAACGCGAGCCTAGATAGGGGTTAGCCCTCAGCTTGATCGTCGGACCCGCTGACTTTGTGTGAGATCACCTGGGGAACAAGATGCACGCGCCACAAGCCAGAATATCAAAACCAAACTCGGACGACGACTCTGGGAGAAAGGCGTCTCGGAATCAGTGAATTCCCATCCATACGGGGGTTGGAAACTCACCATCACCGGTTGCGAGGCCCTTAATCCTCAGAATAATGTACAGTAAAAAGATTACGACGAACGAAGTGTCAAAAACGTTCCACATCTGTCACACGTTGAGCTCAAGTGGGCTTCCATTATTCTTGGGACGAAAACGAACGTTAGCAAGGTATACTATATCGGTTGACACATAAGCTTCGACGTCATCGTATTCCAGGAATTATGGGACTTACTGTCCCACCCATGTTCTTGTGAGGCCGTGTACTCCTCCAATGCAAAAGCAACCGCGAAGATGATGAAAAATATTTCATAGGCTGTCATATGACTCGTCTTTGCATCTGTGGGCCGCAGAAGTATACATCAGTGTGACCCATCGTGGAGGATGGACTCAGATGGAAGAGCGCTCACTTGATACACAGAGCACGAACACGACGAGCAGTGCGGCAAAGTTAAGGAACTCCAAGATAGCCCCGTACTTCGGAACTCTCAGCCTACGACACTTGAACTTGAGCTTCCCAACCTTATTCCAATCTAGTGCCACACCAACCGATAATGATCCAAGAATGGGGCAGTCCGATGGTCGTAAACCTCGATCGCTTTTGGTTTGTAGTTATCTGCAAGCACAGAACGGGGTGTAGCCACGCTTGAAAAGACGATGTTTCCCGAATGTACATCGTTCACGACGGTTTGAACGAGGGGCGCGGCAACAAAGTGTTTGGCCTGCGTCGCGATCGCCATCTGAAATAATCGATCAGGGATTGACAAGTGAGCACTTACATCTGTGCAATGCCGTTCACTGGAAATGTCGGAGTGGAAGGAGAAGACTGACCTCGAGAGCGCATTGGGGGTTGTTCATCTCATCGCCATCACCACCCAACAACATCCTAACCTCTTCAAACACATCCTGTGGCGCACCGGCCAACGGGTCCCAGCTGGTCATCAACACGGAAGCAAGTTGGATCTTAATCGACGAAAATCGACTCAGGAGTTTCATAGCCAAGATCTCGCACATGTCCGCGCGAGCTAGCATAACTCCGGTATAGGCCATGTCTTCTCCAGCCCATGACAGGAAGTGCGAGCGGACTACGAGACATGCATAGACCGTAGCTAAGTTCTTGAGTTGAGCGTATTTGAAAACGAGCGGACGGATTATAGCAAAGTTGATATCCGAAGCTGTGAGTTGCCTGGAATCCAGAGAGTTTAGGAGTGGGCCCGTAATGAGCTCATAACCTCGCGGGGACATATCTGTACGGGGTACTCACTCCCAGCTCAGCGCAGCGTCTACGCCACAAACAAAATGCACATCAGTACCAGAGCTCAAGCACAATCCTTCCTACGAACCTATGGATTCCTGGTAGAAAGATTCAGCACAACCTCAACGGGCTCCGAACTGAAAACAACGCGTACCATCGCATCTTTACGGATGTGGGGAATGAGAGGGAAGACCTTGACAGTCTCAAGATATTCTGGCGTAGGTGCCAGCAAACCGGTCTGCTCCTCGATATCCATGTGTTGAGTTGAAGGGTGAAAGTGGGCTCCAGCCGAATCACCATGCAACCAATGACGCCGCGGTATACCGCCGCTTAGCACGATTTGCCGAAGCGCCCGACGACGACGGCTCCCAGCGGTCCATGTGCTAGTTGAGTAACCAAAGTGTCCAATATTATAGTCGAGAAATCAGACTACGTATTGGTGGATAAACGAGCGACGAGAATTGAATAGAATATCCTTCAGGTGGGTGACAGCAACCGAAATTTGTCTGAAACCCATCTCACATCAAGGCAAGGAAGAAAGCACTGAACGCGAGAACACTATTGATTCCATTAGCCACAGCTCCTCCGCCGTTACCGCTACCGCTACTGCCACTAGGTCCGGAACCAGATCCAGAGCTGGTTTTGCTTGGTTCAGAGGAGGACGAAGAAGAAGGAGCAGGACGGTTGATCGTCGCGGTCTTGGCGGTTTCTTGGAAGGAGGCAGCAGTCTGACCAGTAAGGGGTGGATTAATAGTCAACACCATAGGGGCGTTGCAATCGTTGCTAGAGTAGGAGTAAAACCTGTAGCAGGACCTCGTCAATACTTCACAAAATATGTCACTACAAGGTCGATCATACCACAAGGGTTGAGTATCGTTAACCTGAGGGAATACAGTTCCATTTCAATCAAAGGTGGGGACGGATTCAAAACGGTACGCACGAGAAGAGTGAAGCTCTTTCCACCGGTCATGGTTGTGGTCTGCAAGCCGGTATCAAAACCCCCCTCTTTGGGGGTACAAGGCGCTTCAAAGGTCGACTGGGTAGCGGTATGCTGAACGTCCGTGCCGTTCTTGACGTAACTTGGGAGTTGGAAGGTGAACTGAATGGTATCCCCAGCTGCGCGAGTTTTCAGCTGAGTGGAATAAAGGTCGTGTGCTGCTCAGCACACAAGTACCTTGAGGGAGAATCGCTGAAGGGTCAAAACCGAGACCCTGCTGACCGTCCGTCTCCCTGATTCCAACAGTTACCTAGCGCACGAAAACAACGGCGTAAACCTCAGGCTGAAACATCCACTCCCACCCCGCTTTCGACATACGGTGTAGGTAGCGGCGTTTGCCATGGCGGCCAATGCCAAAGCGATAGCTCCAGTAATAAGTTTCATTTTGAGGGACTGAGTCAAGGAAGAGAGAAAGGACAGTGGTAAAAGATCGTGGAAGACACGAAGGGGAGGGGCGGGTCTGATACTCGCGGCTGGGGAGTTTCAGGGAGTCTCTTGGCTCATGTACTACGGCAACCTCCGCCTCCGTCTTCTCCACATCCCTCCTCCAGACACGATTCTCACGGCTGCTAACTCTTCTCGAGATCCACGCACGGATAAATGTCTGATTCTGAACAAGAGATGTTTCTCAAACTTGCTTCTATCAAAACCCTCCAGGGATCGTATAAGGCCGGCGTGCTCAAGGCCGTAAAATCGCCCAAGTGCCCTCCCAAGTCGACCCTCCTGGATCGTGTATCGTTGTGGTCTGTCACGCCACGCCTATCTATAGACGAGTCCAGAGTGGAGTATGACTGTGGTTCTTGTACAGGCAAGGCGACATTACGATTCTCGAGATTGATTCCATCGTAAACGCTGCGAACAACCGCCTTGGAGGTATGGCTCGTTCTCGTCCTATCCCAAATAACCTTACTGAGCGAACGGATCAGGTGGAGCAGGAGGTAAATCCGCAACCAAACTGAACGCCCGAATTCACTAAACTGGCTCGTTAGTCAACGGAGCGATCCAGGCAGCCGCAGGTCCAGACCTCCTCGAAGAATGTGAGTGCGAATACAAATTGTAGCCTGTCGATACGTCGTTTCTCACTCATATTTCACTTTGTTCGGACCGGAAGGTCTAACGCTGGGCGGCTGTGAAACCGGTTTTGCCAAGATCACGAAAGGTTACGATCTCCCCGCGTGAGCCATACCCACGTTGAAGAGGGTGATCCCTTTTAATTTCTAATCGAATTTAGGAAGCATATAATCCACGCCGTCGGCCCCATCTATTCCCCGAGAGATATCGAGACTAGAGCCGCCCAACTACGGTCTTGCTACAAGGCCAGCCTGGATGTTGCCGTTCAGAACGACCTGAAGCATATCGTACGTTTTCATGGGTAACTGATTTACCAACACCCTGAAATCATAATACATCATAGGCATTCCCTTCCTTATCCACTGGCATCTTTGGCTATCCCATTGAGGATGCTACCCACATCGCACTCGATGAAACACGAATTTTCTTGGATACTCCGGATGGGGACAAAGTAATAATGGATTGTTACCCTCTTGACAGTACTGACCTACTCTACTAGCTCGACCGCGTCATTTTTGTCGTTTGGAGCGACAAAGACAGAGATGTTTACAGGTTTGTGAATCATAAACGGTCTGCCTTTGTCGCTTGCTCATCGCCTTTGTAGGGATCTCATCCCTTCCTATTTCCCCCAAGAAGAGGAACCGACTCCAGCCGAGGCGTGAATGACGACGGCGAAGCTAACCACGATTAAAATCCCTGTATTACTAGAAACAACGACATCGATGACGAGAACAGGATGAAACGGAGCGGGTCACTCACACCCGTTCGGGTATAGGAACCGTAATGTCTGGATATCAGGTGTCGCCCCCTTCGCAAGAAGATATCGCGCGATGTCCAGGGCTTCAACCTTTGCCGCCCTCTGCAACATCGCCGTTGTACACACAACTCTATCCGGGATCCTCCTCCTTTTAGCACCACCAGAATCACCTAGATCTCCTTCGACGAGCAACTTCACCATCCGGAGGTCCTTCCTCTGAATGGCGACCATGACTGCGATAGCACCCTTCGCACCTGGGTCTCCCCGATTGCCAAGCAAAAACTTGACAAGGGGTACGAAACCTGCTGCAACCGCCTTCGTGAGGGCATAGCCCTCGTGAGCGTTGCATTTTGGGGGTCCCGTGATCATGCGCCTCGTACTATACAAATCGAGCAGATATCGGAGGAATGGAAGGGGTTTGTCCTCGTCAGACCAGGGGACCTGTATCCCACGTCGCACCCGAGGTCGAAGGTCTCTGAACAGCCGTTTTGGGAGATCTGGAGCGGGCAATCTGGTGCTCGGATCACCACTCTCGAACTTTCCATAAGCAAGGAACCCGGGTAGTCGGAACAGGGCCTCAGCAGTCTCCTGGGTGCATATCGGGTACAAGAGTGCGGTAGTGAATGCGTTCCGATTTCGATTTACGGCTATAACTTGATCGAGTCTCCCGAGGATGTAATGAGCGCGAAAGGAGGGTGGGGATTGTTTGAACACCTCGTAAAGGTACTTGCAGGCGAATGGAAAGTGCTCTGATAGCGCGAACAGTTGGGTCTCGTAGATAAGCTGCTTTGGCGGAGCAGATGAAGACGTAAACGATCGAGAGGTTTTTTGAGACGAGGAACCGACTCACCTCCACTGGTAGACGGCTAAGTGAGGATTTCTCATATGGGGATGGCGGAGGACGACGCACGGGGGTTGGAGACATAAGGGTTTGGAGAGGCAAACTGCACAAACCCGAGATGTGGAAAATCGGCCAAGCCGTGTCGGCAAACTCCGAGCACGATGCGGCAAACATGATCACAGTGTGTAGGATATCGATGCATTGTGCAAAGCCATTACACGACCATGCTCGCCAAGTGGGTACTCTTGCCATCCCCCAACCGTTACCTCAGTCCTCACCTGAACTCCTCCGGCATAATACTTAACATTGCGCCATTCAAATCCATCGGCTGCGTCTTAACGTTCACCGCTCCTCCCTCCCGGAACCGAGGCATGAATTCCCCTCTCCCCAACAACCCGACAACCTCAATTGCAAGCTCCTCCTTATCAAAAAAAATATCCAACACGACCTCACCCACAGATTCCGCCCTCTTCTTCAACTCCGTCAACCTGCACATGACATTCTCGATCTTCATCCACCTCAAGGAAAAGATGTCGAGGTCATGTGGGAAAGGGGATTCCCAGACGAAAAGAGTTATGGAGTCGACTTTGGTCGAAGTGATCGATGATAGAATTGTGAGCACGTCGAAATAGTCGTTGAAATACCGGAGGGACAACGAGATGCTCCGTAGCTCGGTTAATGGGGAAAGCAAGGTGTCAAGGCAATAGATCAGGGGACCTATAAATGTTGGTGTCAATGGGATGTCGTTAAAGGGGATGGTAAGTACTCGCCGAAGAAGCAGCAGATGAACTGGACGGATTCCAGGGAACCACCGCAACTCTCGAAAAATCTTTCGAGCGGGGCAGGATTATCCACCTTCACAAGCCCCAATCCTAACCTCCGATAACACGTCGTGGGCTGTGTAAGGCACGAGAGGATATTCTCGTTGGAATCGATCCTGCAGACCTTGAGGATAAGGTCTCCACGGCACACGGTGTTAGGAAGGTCCACTTCCTCCTGCTTTCCCCACACGAGAGGAGAGGTTATAACCGTAGTTTCGAGGAGAGGGAATAACGCTAAGAAATTGAGGATGGCTGTATGACCTCCCGTCGGCCGAATGCAGATCGATCGCACGGTCGAGGAGAAGTGGCCGAAGTAATCCGCTCGATCCTGGTCCGAAAATTTGTGGAGATCTAATGGACGGATTTTGAGGTGTTCCACTTGAGTGAACGAACGAAGGTGAGCCATGTGCTCGTGCAGGAGTATGGGTATACACAACGGTTGGTCTGGCCACGTATCGAAGTCCAACAGGCGCACGTATCTGGATAAACCATCTTCTCCTGGGGCTATTGCATCGCACCAACGAAAGAGTTTCGTGTCGCGATCAATGTGGATTGACGCGAAGAGGTGGCGGCGGCATTCTTCCGTTAATCGTTTGGCAACTACCGAGAGAGATTGCAAAGCACGTTCTTCCCCGCGGAGGTGGGCGATGACCTCGTTGACCGTCTCCTGGGGTAACGTGAGGAGCATGTTGAAGGTGAAGGGATAATCCCAGCCCGTTCGGTTACATCCGGTCTTTGATCGAGTCATGGGAAACTTTGGACCTCGCGACGTGAACTTCATTCAGCCCCTTACATGTCCTTGGGACCGAGACCATCCCGTGGCTGTGAACAGCTGCGAGTACACCGAGTATACGACGACCCAAGGGCAAACCGACAGGGCACGAGGTGAAGAGGATGGAGATAATCGGGAGGGTCAAGGCCTAAAAGAATGTTTGTTATTCTCCAGAGTGAGAAGGGTAGTAGTACGTATTATCGGACGCATGTAAATAGAAAATGTGCCTCGGGCTTCGATAAGTCCGTGTGTGATCAATGGGCCGTGATCCTTCTGACTTCGACCACAAGCACTCCAATATGAAGAGTTCACTCGTAGATGTAACACAACCTCTCGTTCTGAGTGTCCATAAGCTCATAGATGAGATACTCGTTCAAAATACCATCCGTCGGGATCGGCGTCGAGAACTACGAGAGGGTTCGTCAAATGAACAAGCGGTTGTCAAGGGGCTACGCACGTCCATGAGGGGAGGAGCCCCATTCGGCCAAGCAGGGTCGGGCACGAAATAGTTAACCATTGCGACGGAACCTCCAGTAAACGACCAGAAATTGGCGGGGTTAGCTCTTTGCCAGTCATACCAGAGCTTGTCGACCATCTGGGTAGAAGATATATCAGAGAATCGAGCCGCTCGCATTTATCCCCCTACCGAGTGGTGCATCATAAACAAGGGATCTATTGAAACGTCAAAACTGTGCATCCCGGGGCATGCGCACCAATCAGAGACGCACCGTTGGGGGACCATTTTGGGCCGCTCACACAATCAGCAGGGGCGGTTAGAGGGCAGAACCCCAGAAGATCTCTGCGTGGGCTCTGTGAGTGAGCAGGTGGGGCTGCAACGCGTTAAATATGTTTACACACCCTCCCATAATGCGGTGAATCGCTCCATGCGACCTCGATTCAAAAGTTGCCTGAAAACCAACGAAATTTCCTACGGAACCGTTTACCATGGCCATTTGACTCTCAGGCGTGAACATGTTTGTCAAGAGTTCGCTGGTACCGGGAAGAATTGGGGTATACTGGCGGCGAAACCTGTGAGGTGAGGGATACGAGACGGGGAACCCGGTGGCAAATGCGCCATCAGTAATTTGATAGTCATCATTCGGGTCACCCCAACCACCGACGCCGCTGGTGGCATCTGGATCCCAGAAAGTGCTATTCTCGAAATTCGGTGCGTCTGTCATAAAGCGATTTAGATCAGCGACGTGGAAACGACATGCCGACACCATAACACGTAGAGATCTTACCGAGTGTCCAGTCCCAATATGGTTGGGTGCCCGTGTATCCGCATTTCTTCTGAAGGGCGGTTTCGAAGTCCTTGACATACGCACGGTGCCAGGGCAAGAACTGGCCGGTGAAGTGGATCTAGATGCGCTTTGAATTGTTGTCCGGGAGGAGGACGAGCCTAACAGGGACCTACGATTGGATTGAGATCCATATGGACGTAGACCCAATCTGTTCCAATATGAAGTGGCGTCTGACACAACCGATGGTATTGACGAACCGTCAAAGTATGAACTACTCGCGTTGATAGGTGGGATGGCGGTGTATGTGGTGTTAAAGGTCGGCACCAAAGAAGAGTTATGAGGTAGCGTGTTGAGACACTGGGCGTGGAAGTGTCAGTTTTTGCGAGAAGGATGCCGAGCAGATGTGTGACCTTGACAGCGGCGATCCAATTTGCCCGCTCTTGGGGGGCCAAACTCCTCCATTCGCGGCGAACAGAAGGTTCGATGCAGCGTCTGTGTGCGATTACAGGTTGTCCGAGTAGTATGGCGGCCGCGAGGGCGAGTTTCACAAACCGAGAGACAAACATTCCCAGAGGTTGGGGTTAGATTGTTGGTAGGCGGAGAGAAGAGAGGGAGGGAGACCAGAGGAGGAGTTGAACATGCCCGCTCCATATATACACCTTGGTTCATCCCAGTTTGAGAATCGAGAAGCAACCAGCCATCGTTCAACTAGATCGGGTATCGGAACACGCCCATCCGAGCCTCTAGACCAACCAGTTTCGGTCGTTCCATGAGTGCCCACGGAGGAAACGGAGACCAGTGATTTGCTCCCGAAACCGCCAAAGGGGGTGTAGAGATGGAAGTGATTCACGACCTTGAATCGGATGTTGCCGACCGCCGGAACACCACTTCTCCACTGGACGGGTGTGCGGCACAATCCTCGACGAAAACCCGACCTCACACAATCCACTTCTAAACGATCTAGCCCGATAGGCCACCTTCTTTTCATCCTCTATCAGGCGGCATTTCTTGGCAGTGTTACCTCCTCAGAAGGAGTCCTAAGAACAGGTCCTATCCGCAGCCTAGGGATACACCGACCCCAAGTCACGCGTTGTCCAGACAAAGGGTTACCGCGCGGAAACCGCGGCTGCGAGTCTTCCGGAGTGGTTTGTAAACATTGCACTGTAGAATGGAACGCCATCGCAAAGAACGGTAGAGGATGATCGAGATGAGGCCTGAGGGTCAGGGTTGATTACAACAGGTTTCAATTCGATAGACCGTTTCCCATAGGGGTTCGACAAGGGACGACCGTTTTCCACTATCGAGAGGCTGGCGGTTAGTGAGAGCGAGCGGGAGAACAGGTTGCAGGCATATGTGTGGAGATGCTTTTACGGTAGTCGCAAACTTGGCCAATACGTCCGGTTCGTATAGGCCACCACTTATTTCACGCTTTGAATGGATGCGGATGTGCTGTCTACTGGTTAGTTCACCTCATTGGGGATTTCTCTCGAGTAAATGAATTTACAAGTGAACGAATTGATAGACCACGTCCACATGTGGGGCTGCAAGCACATGCTTGAGCGCTGAAAGCGCTGAAGCGTCAACGCGAGAAATTGCGTGTAAGCATGTCGGTTGATCCCACTCGTAACTCCCCTCGGCCATGTGGTATAAATGCATATACAAAACATCTGCGCACGGATCATAAAATGGATTGAAATTGAAGGGAAAAAATCGCCGCACGGGATGGCAGGGATATGTAGAAAACGCACAACGCTTCTGTCAGCGTGCATCGAAACAATTTTGACTGTACAAGCACCCTCTATCCAACGTTCACACTTTATCTCATTTTTTTCCTCGGTGATACCTTTGAAAGATTCCGGCCAGGTTTTAAGACCTTATAAGACTTTGTGAGTAGGTGGCCAGGTTGTAAGTTAAGAGGCTTCCTACATTCATCCCTGACGCTGGGACACGTGGGCGACACGATTCCAGGGAATCTTGTTGGGGGTACCAGCAAGATCGGCGATGTCGGACAGTTCGATAACACCCTTGATAGTGAGCTCGTCAATCATCCGAAAGACTTCCCTGGGAGTCAATGAGTGGTCTGTGCTCAAGAAGTAGGCAACGAGGCCAGTAATGTGTCCACAAGCAATGGAGGTCCCCCCGAAAAGATCGTATAGTAAATTTGGGTAAAGCTATGGACGAGAATCGACTACAGAATCGGGTAACGTGAGGGGGTGGTCAGGTTTGGAGCCGATTTTCCGCGATCATCGACTGGAAGAATCGCCTTGGAATCAGATGCGAGAA
>Ga0307515_10010026_pt1 | contig 18235 bp, 11 predicted proteins | sample 17_EM_MG_FD_194513 | JGI IMG/M metagenome (GOLD analysis project Ga0307515, IMG submission 194513) | Populus trichocarpa ectomycorrhiza microbial communities from riparian zone in the Pacific Northwest, United States - 17_EM | ecosystem: Host-associated > Plants > Roots > Unclassified | place... | reverse complement strand
TAATATCCTGACACCCACACCACACGAGAATCTATACCCCTTTTTCCATGCCCATCATCATTCCATTGTCTCATACATAGATATGTGCGCATGTGCAAATTGTTTTTTTTTTTTTTTTTTTCCGTTCATGTCATGTGAGAGAACTTGTTATAAAGTATACTAAATTGCACGTATAACTCTAGATATAGATTATTGTGATAGTAAAATTTATATGGATATGTTATGTAATTAAAAGAATTATAAGGGATGTTCATGTTATATATTTTATTTTTTAATTAAAAAGTTATCGGCACGTGTTCCCCACATTCTAACGAGTGAGCGGCGCCTGCGTCATTAAAGAGACGTTTGAGACGCTTTCTGGTGGTCAAATCTGGGCATCTATTGTGTCTCTAGATATATAGACATGCCCTCTTTCACATGGTGCGGCGTGTATAAACATATCATGGTTGGATTGCCGCCGATAATCGATTGTTTATGTTTTTTCTTTCTTTTCTCTCTCTTGACAACTAAAGTGCATAATTGTCTTCTGTTTGTTTATTGTTTGCTTGGGTCTGGCATTGATTGTCAGACCCAAGCATCTTAGATGTGGCGTGGTACCTTGGGTCTGACAACTATGTTAAATCAAAGCTACTTAGGTCTAACAACATTGCTAGGTCCAAGAGCCTTGAGTCTGACAATAATGTTTGGTGCCAGACCCAGGCACTGTCTGGTATCTATACATGGTTGCCAAACCCAAAATATTTAAAAATATTTTTTATATTTTAAAAAAATAATATTAACCCGTGGTAGAGTCTGACGAATATAGCTATAACACATATATCATCCTAACGTGAGGAAGGACTTTTCAAAGTATTCTTCAGAAACGCAATCGCCTCATCACAATAACATTAACATACCATGAATAGATCCCCATCCATGATATATACATGAAGGCATACGGCCAACTAGTTTAAAAGTCCTCACGCCAGACACCAAAATTAGCCCATATCTCTCACTCACAAACTATCAACTAAACTATAGTGCCTGAAAAATAAAAATTATAAAATGTCCCCTCTCCTTGCAGCCTTTCTCTTGCTCGTATCCATGGGCTTGACCTCTGCCTCTACCGTGCCACTCCGGCCTGGCTTTTACGCCGAGACGTGCCCGGAAGCTGATTTCATAGTCAAGGATGTGATGAGGAGGAACATGATTAGAGAACCAAGAAGTGCTGCCTCAGTCATGCGTTTTCAATTCCATGATTGTTTTGTTAATGTAAACTTTATTATACAAACCAAAAACTTAATACATGTTTTCATGTCAATCTTGCATTATTATTAGTATTATTGTTATTATTATTATTATAAAGATATTAATTCATTTTTCTTTGATGGATTTTCTTTTTTCCTTGCAGGGTTGTGATGCTTCTGTGCTGCTTGATGACACACCAAACATGCTAGGAGAGAAGCTTGCTCTGTCCAACATAGATTCTTTAAGGTCTTATGAAGTTATTGATGAAGTTAAGGAAGAGTTAGAGAAGGTTTGTCCAGGGACGGTTTCTTGTGCAGATATAATTATCATGGCCTCTAGAGCTGCTGTTGTCCTGGTAATAAATTTGCTCCTGTTATGTAAGACTTCTGCGTTTTTTTGCTATAATTCTTCACAGAACAAAATTATAACCAAAAAAGTCACTAGCAACTTGGCCATAAGAAGACTGGGTCTTGTGTTGGCTAGCCACCTGCGCACTAGGCCTATCTCACCGGATATTCTGCGAAATGGGTCCTTTTTGTCCAACTTTTGTCCTCTACTGCTCATACAATATGAACAGAAGGACGGCATAATTATGGTCTTTACAAAAGGTCGTTTTTTGCCCTTTTTTCTTGATTCATTTCGGTGGTGACCATCGAGGATTGTATTTGTACTTGAATTTGAGGCCTACCCTCTCCCCTTCTTAGTGGAGTAATACTATATCCAACATTCTGCTAACGTTAAACATCTGGTCACAAACATTGCATGTGTGGGCGTGGCCCTTTAATCTAGTCTTCTTGTGAAAATTATAGAGGGGCAATAATTGTAGCTTTTTGAAGCTCGCAGTTTGACAATAATTGTATCCTAGAAGACCATCCCTTTGAATCCAGTACTGGGTCTCTTTCACTGTTCAACATGGTAATCTTGCAGTTTAAGGTTTAGCTGATACCAGCATTTTTCCGGATATGCCGGTATCTAGGCTTTCCCGATGCTGGAATTATAGACTTCCTCTCAAGACAATCTCATTGTTTTTAAGTAATAAAGAGAAAAATCTCAGAAGATTAGACAAGACTTGGTCAGACAGAACTCTTTGCTAAAGAACTGATTTTTAGCCTCTCTTTTTTATTTGAAATTTTTTGTTCTATTCATTGTATTGGATTAGAGTGGAGGACCAGATTGGGACGTGAAGTTAGGGAGAGTAGACAGCTTAACAGCTAGCCAGGAGGACTCCAACAATATCATGCCAAGTCCAAGAGCTAATGCAAGCCTTCTCATGGACCTCTTCGAAAGATTCAACCTCTCTGTCAAGGATATGGTAGCCCTCTCAGGGTCACATTCTATTGGCCAAGCTCGGTGCTTCTCCATAGTGTTCAGGCTCTATAACCAATCAGGCTCCGGCAGACCTGACCCAGCAATTGAGACAAAGTACAGAGAGAAGCTAGACAAGCTTTGTCCACTTGGTGGAGATGAAAATGTAACTGGAGACCTTGATGCAACACCAGCTACATTTGATAACAGATATTTCAAAGACTTGGTTGCTGGGAGAGGGTTTCTAAATTCTGATCAGACCCTTTACACATTTCCTGAAACGAGGAAATACGTAACCCTTTTTAGCAAAAATCAACAGGCATTTTTCAGGGCCTTTGTCGAGGGCATGATAAAGATGGGCGACCTGCAGTCTGGGCGGCCTGGAGAGATTAGAAGCAATTGTAGGATGGCCAACAGCCGGCCTGTTCGTGTACTCACGGAGTCTTAAGTGAGAGATTAGGCTTAGAATACAAATATAATAAGATTAAATATAATTTATATAGTGCGAAATGTGTCTTATGGGATAATGTTAAAGTGTGGTGATCAAATTTGTAAGTGGGGTTGCTGATTACTATCAATTTTATCCTTAATGCGGATATTGCCCTTTGTTGGAATCCTTGAAAATCAAAGGGAAATTAACAAATATTCCTGGAAGACTATTTTGTTCATTCTGCACCCTCCATTTTCTTGTTTGTGTGTCTGTGTTCTCTTTCATCTATGTTTATACGAGCTCACATCTTTTCTTTTTCTCCCACAATCATTTGTTCATCAGGAATCCTTCATTTCACTAACATAGTTTAGTTCATAGATATTGTAAGTGCATCTTGTTCATTCACTCACATGAATCTTATTTTTATATGAGTACAAGCAAGGGTGTTGCTAACAAAACTAGAAATTTTATTTTTTAAATTTTAAAACTAGACTAAATTGAAAACCAATTCAAACTAACTAGGTTTTTTACGTGAAAAAACAATAAAACTTATTATTTTTTTATAAGTCTTTTATAAGTTTTTGTTTTTATATGTTTTTTAGACTTTTTATTAATGTAGTTCTCTTGAGCCCAAGAAACCCCATTTGATCAGAGTGCAATAGCTTTTTCTTTTAAGTGCTTTTAAAAAGTGTGTTTGTCTTGAAAAAATATCAAATTAATATTATTTTTAGTATTTTTTGATGATTTTGATGTTATGATATCAAAAATAAATAAAATCTAAAAAATATATTTTAATTTATTTTTAAGTGAAAAATACTTTTAAAAATCCTTATTCACCGCAATACTACAAAATTGCCGTCAAAAGAAAAATACTTCAATTAAACAACTAATCATCACATAAATAATACATTTATTTTTAAAATGCAAAATGGTGCAAAAAAAGGTAACTACTCTTTAAACTACTAAAAACAACGCGTTCTGGAAGGAGCTTCTAATCAAACAAGTTGAGTCTTATGTCTTCATCCTTACTTTCCTCCTTAATTGGTTCCTATAAAATCCATAAAACAAATCACACAATAGTTAGAAAATATCAAGCACCTCAAACAAACACCATCCAATATTTCAACAAAAAATACAACTTGTTCCTAATATAAAATTAAAATATATATTAGAATAAATATTAAAAAACTTTGATTGAATCGAGGTGGTTAATATTTGACTTAATATTTCAAGAATTATCTAAAAAAAATGAGATTTTCTACACCTCTTAAAACACTATAACTAGATGAAATATATTCTCAAGGCTAAAACATTGGTTGTTTAGACTGAACTTTAAGAAACACAAAATCTTTATAAATTTGGCAGGACATGTCTTGCATTCATGAGATAAAAATCTCTCAGGAAAACTGTGAATGACTTGTTGCTCATAATTAATAAGCTTACCAATTAATTGAAAGAAATGTATGATTTATTTTTGAAGAAATGACTTAAAGCCATGAACTTCATGTATTAACCAAGTTCGGAACTTGGTTGATCTACTTGAAGGGATAAAACTCAATGGATCTAATGATTCTCTAAGAGAAAGACTAACATGAAAGGCAATATACAAATTTATAATGCAAATTTTAAGGAGTAGAAATCCAAGTTTAAAAGTACAATCAACATATTTGATTTCATAAAAAATTGGATGAACCTTATGTTTACAAAAGGTTTGTGGGAGTAGTGTCATTTTTCTAATATTATATATATATATTACATATTATTGTTAAGAAACGATATATTTTTACTTTAATCAGTAAAATTTTGGTTGTTCAAGAATTTCTCCATAAATTAATCAGGAGAAGCAACCTATATATTGAATATAGAGATATGTAGAGATAGATCTAAAAGGTTTCTTATATCATTCCAATCCATGCATATATATATAGACTAGATGTTAAAATAGTTTAGTAAGAAAGAATCTAAGATTGAATTCTTATCTATTTTGCATGGAATACCTTTTTAAAAAACATATGTTTTAAGGCATAGATTAAGAGAGATACATTGGAAATGATATCTTATACTTTGCTATAAAATCAATTAATAGAGAAGATAAACTAGATAAGATGATAGTTTTTATAATAGTATTTGTAATTATTTTATGAATAATTAAATATAAAACTACCATGGAGAAAGTTTTTTAAAAAGTTGCATGTGAATAATTAATTTTTTTATATATATTCTATTGTGAATCTTTTATATTATTTTCTTGATATTCTTTTTTTATATATAATTAGATAAAATTATCAAAACCTGATTTTTTTATTAAAAGTTTTTTAAATCATGATAAGTGTTTGTTTAAAACGTCATGCTTTTATTTGAAAAGACATTTCAAAATATAAAAGAAATGAATGAGAAAAACAGAGTTTAGGCATTTTTTCTTCTTAATTTAAATCATTTAAATTCTAATGAATATTTATTTTAAATTTTTTATTAAAAAATCATACAATTAATTAAAAAAACCATGTTTGATCATAACAAAAAAAAAAGAATAAATAAATAAGGAGTTTTTTTTTTAAATACATTTTTCTTCTGGAATTAAATCATTATATTTTTCCAAATATTTATTTTAATGCTAAAATTAAATAAAAATATGTTTTGAAAATTACCCCATTTCACAATAAATAAATATATATATATATATATATATATAGACACACTGTAGGGTAACTCAGATATGTATATATAGGGCATTTTGAATTCATGTACAGTACGAGTTACCATACAGTATCCTCAAGAGGCGTGATGTGATGGTAAAGAGCTTGAGATCTGCACAACAGGTCTCGAGTTCGAGTCAAGACGTGCATCTCTTGTAAGAGCCTGGGACAGTTGGGATTTTACTCGTTCACCTAGATCCACAAAGTACACTTTTCAAGTTGTGGGTTTCCTCGAATCAAAAAAAAAAAAAAGTTACCATACAGCCAGAACTGTGAATACAGAGCCACATCAAGCCATCTGTCACTCTCCTCAAACTATATTTAGTATAATGACATTGGAAGAGTCATTTTTCAACCAGAAAAGCTACAAAAATGAGAATTAAAAGCAACCCACCTGCTCTCAATTATCATTAATTCATTATCAATGAGTCTACCGGGTGTTTGAAATTGTTTTCTTCTGTTTTTCTTTTCTTTTTTTATGCTTTTCAAAAGCATATTTAACAGAAAAAATATTAAATTAATATTTTTATTTAGTGTTTTTTAAAAGTTTAATATACTAATATTAAAAACAAAATACTTTCAAAAATTTACATATACAGTACAACCGCAAAAACAAACCCTACTTTTAAGATTTAAAAACAAGAACAAGGAGAATTAACGTGATTGAAAAAAACCCGACATCAGCTTATAAATCGGGGGATGACCAAACCTCTACTGACCAAAATTAAATTTTGAACGAAAGAAAATGGTTCCTTCCTTCATTGTAAGGAGAAATAGAAGAGCGTGATATAAAGAGAAACCCCAACAAACACAAGTCATGTTCAGATGAGGTTTGCTCCATGAATGTGCAACGAGTAAATTTGAGCTTCAAGTATCAAATAACATAGAATCCAGAATCAACATAATATGCCAAGGCATCAGAATGTAGACAATTACGAATTCCACAATACAACGGAACCAAAACAAAAATCTCAGATGCTAAAATTGTTGAATATCTAAAAATTCAAACTCACCTCAGCAATCCAAAGAACAACCAAAATTAAATCGAGCTAATGAAGAAATTTAGCACTGTCATTACTCATGGTCCAAATTACAAAACATTTAAGCAACAACTGAGGGCTTTGAGGCAACAGATAATCTAGATCTCTTCTTTGCCAAGCTCTCACTGCGGCGTTCACGCTGCTCCTTCAACCTGGTGGCAAGAAGCTTCTGATACTCTGCTGCCTCAGCCTTGGCCTTTGTGATTCTCTTCTTCTTGTCAGATATTCTTGCACGCTTCCTTTGCAAAGTCAAGGGAGTAACCAACCTTTGAATTTTGGGAGCCTTGCTAACCTTCTTACCTGCCAACCCAGAAAAATGGCATTGTTATTTTTGTTAAATCAATACTTGACTTTATTGGATTATTATTTAATAAGTAATTCTTTGGAGACCTCATTGAATTCAAATAACCATAATAAATAGTCAACAAAAGGAATAATGATATAGTAACTGACCAGATTTGGTTGTAAATGTTCTGCGGTAAGTGTTGACATACTTCCGGACATCATCCTCCTTAGAGAGGTTAAACAGTTTCCTGATCTTTGATGCCCTCTTTGGACCTCTCATCCTTGGCTTCTCAACATCTGTCAGGCCAGGAAGATCATTCTCTCCCTTCTTCACGATGACCAGGTTCAAAACAGAGAGATCTTGACTAACAATGCATCCACGAACAGACTTCCTTCTGCGCTCTCCATTTCTCCTGCCGTATCCACGGAAGCAAGGAGTACCTATTAATGAGCACTGTATGCAAATTAGCTGAAACACACAAAACACCAAAATCCACACGTCTACAAACACAAGCAGAGGAACAAAGCTGCAAACCTCTGTGCAGCAAGAGACGAACACGGCCTGGAGTTAGAACTCCTTGCTTCATTGGGAAACCCTGCTTGTCACACCCTCCCATAATCTTAAAAACATAACCATTGAATTCCTGTATAATACAACCAGATGTGTCAATATAAGAAAATAAAAAAACACAACATCACTTTGAAAGACTAGCTCAGCCAATTAGCTCCTGGCAAACACATACCTCGCCCAGTGCATCTCCACTGACTTCTTGTGAGATCCTCTTGTCAAAGAACGCTCGGCTGCCATAAAAAAGAATGAAAAATTAAAAAATAAAAAGAAAGTTTTGACATACGTTCACTAAGATGAAGAAAGTGAAATGATAATTCACAGAGGAAATAAGGCCAGGCATAAAAGACACGTTTCGGAATACACTATATAAACCGTGTTTCATTATGCATTATGCTAACTAAGCCATAGTTTTCCCCTAAAACGTATTCTACGAAAAACCCAATCTCGCCTATAAGGTTCAACCCAAAGCGAGAATCATAAAAAGCCAAAGATTTCAAATTTAAGGACCTATAATGCCCCCAAAGAAAATCAACACCACTTCTTAGTTCCATGATATTTGATTGCCTAGGATGCAAACACAAATAAGTTTAACCCAAATCCCCATTTAAGATAAAAAAAAAATCGAAAAAAAAGGAAATCAAACTTTCCCATACCTATACTATAATCCCATATCTAACAAGCTCAACTTCATTAAGTTCAGCTCACAATTCACATCAAATTCAAAAATTTCAAAACAAACGCACCACACGAGATAACAAAACTAATAACATATTAGAAAGAGAGAGAGCCATACAGTTTCTGATCATCATCGATTTCAAGCTTCTTCTGGCACCCAGTAGTCGGATTTGCAATGTTAAACTGCCCACCAAAAAAACAACTCAGAAAAAAAAAGGTTTTGTTTAAGAAGAAGAGACAGTAAGAGAAATTGAAACTGAACCTTCATTTTGAATGGAGTCTCTCACTACACAGCACCCAGGTTGTGTTAACGAGACAGAGTATCTTCCTGCTCTATTAGGGTTTCTTCCTCTGTATTGTTGCAAATTAGGGTTTTTGATTCTTTTTTATATGAAAAGAGGGGGTTCTTGCCTGTGGTTTAAATAAATTAGTTAAATGTGTGCTTGTGTTTAGATGTGAGCACGTGGATTTATATTGGTTTGATGGGGAATGGAACCGGTGATTAGGACTTCTGATTTTTGAGCTTATCATAGAGAGATGTATTATAGAATTACTCCGTTTTGGGCTCCTGTGCTTGATAGGTTGGGTTTTTGGGCTGTGGTGGTCCATTCAATCTGTCTAGTTTAGGTTGAAATTTATGCTTGTGGGGAAATCATGTAGCCCGATTTCGGAAGAAAGTGATTATTTTCATTTTCCACCCTTTAAATCTTGGGGTTTCAAGTTATTTGCCCACTAATGTTAATTTTGTGTAATATTCTTTTCAAATTACCTTCTGAAAACTTTCATTAGTTCTTGAGATTTTACAAGCAAATTCCATAAATTTAGTAGTTGAATTCTCTTAAAACATGATTTCCGAGAAGAACTTTTAATAAGATTAGCATTGTTATTATTTTCTATCTTGACTTTCTCAAAAGTTTCATTTTCCCTAATTGTTCCTCGGTGATTAAAATGTAAAATCTAAAAAATTCGGTAGTAATTAGAAAAAAAATATTGCATTATTGTGTTATTAATTGATATTGTCTATTGATATTTGAGGTAAGCTGTATTATTCAAATTGAACTTTATCATGCCAAATTCTCTACCCTTGAAAGTTTGAGTACTAGATGACGATCTCATAGGTTGAGGGTATTAAATAAATTCTTTACCCTTAATGGTCGTGAAAACTTCTGTGAGCGTGTCATTTAATGGAGTGGTGCGTATTTCATGGTAGCTCTTGCATTCCCTAATCGACCTCTTCTGATTTTTTCTAGGGTTATTATCCTTCCTAGGAAAACGATCTCGCATGGGAGACCTCTCTGGTAGATTTTTCTTAGCGAAAAAAGAGAGGCCTATGACGTAAAACACTTGCTTCTTCCACCTGTATATGGTTTGTCATGGCCTACTTTACTTTCAACAAGTCTTCTGTTTGGTGGAGTGTACAATGTTTTCCACAAAACTATTCTCTTTACTCCACTTATTAAGGCCTCAAAAGCCACTTACTTGATTAATTCCTTAAATTTAAGCATTTCTTCATTAAACCTTTTTAAATATGCTCGCGTGGACTCATCACCTGTCTGAAAAACCCCAAAAAGTTATGGAGCTTTTTTAGCTGAAATGCTTTTATTGAACCGCACCACCAGCTTGGTATAAAGGTCACCAAAGCTTATAATAGATCCTGGCTCCAAATTATTATACCATACACGTATTGACCCTTTGAAAGTTGTGGAAGGTTTTTGCACATGGCATAACTATCCTAGATGACCAATTTCAGGTTGCTTCGTACATTTTATACATGTTCTCTTAGGTTAGCAAGATCGTCATAGTTGTCCAAAATCATCTTGATGGAAATATAATCATTGGGTATACAAGTACGTAACACTTGTTTTAACAATGAAGAATCTCAAATTTGATTGGGAGGGGGCATTTTCATACATATACTTCCCTGCAGGCTGTTTTCAACTCCTTTGTCTATAGGGTTCCACGAGCTCGAGGTTTTTAGCATAGAATGATAAGATCGATGGCTAGCCTCCATCTCGTGATGGCTAGATGAGCGTTTAGAATAATTGCTATGTGCATGAGCACAATGATGATACGAACACCCTATGGAAGGGCTTGATGACCATTAAGGCTAAAAAACCCCTAACACTTTATTCTGCCCAAACTCCTTTTAATAATGCAATTGTATATAGGCATTGGGTATAACTTTATGGTTGTAGAGCTGCAAAGGAGGGTGTAGCTGCATGTGTCAAGATTTATTGAGATGACAAAGTTTAATTTTACATTTGAGCCACCAACATAACCTGGGTGAAGAGTTGCACTTGGTTGATGTAGTTGTTGAAGGTTTGGTTAGGCAGAAGTTTTTGTTGTGGCAGAGAGGTCTATCACACGTCCTATTCCAGGAGTGTTTTGATTATTTTTCTTTGATAGTAATTAGGGATGTCAATAAACCACTTCTAGAAGAACAATTAATGGTTTTTTTTTGTTAGTTTCCCACAGACAACATAAATTAAAGATGTTTCAAAATCCAATATGCTCAAGAATAAGGTTATTTGGTATTTTGATAGTGGTTAATCACACATTTAGGTTAATATTCTTTTCTACAAAGCTCACGAAGTAGATGGTAGAAGGCCTAAACACATGAAAAAAAATCCTTTTTAGTGGGGTTTAGGAACCCTCCTATAATAAAAAGTGAGTTACTTTTAGTAAGAGATTGTAATAAATACGAGAATGAACTTTAAATTCTAAGAACAAATATGTTTATTCTTGTTTTTGTATGGTAAATGCTCTAAAAATAGAAATACGAATACTTAGAGAATAAAAGTTGTGAACTCTTTACCTTGGTGGTTCGTGGAGTATTTATAATCCGTGAACCTTGTTATTTTGATGGAGTGAAGAGACTAGAGAGTCATTTTCTTCTGATGGCATTAATGAGAGATAAATATCTCTTACATAACATTAATGAGGAATAAATATCCATTACACATCATTATTGAGATGAAAATATGAAACACCATTGAGAGAGTTTTTATATATTTGTTGATGTAGGGAGACAAATATCCTTGACAAGAACATTTCATATTAAAAATTTTAAGAATAAATAAACAGAGTCTTATGACCCTAATATGGACCTATAACGACCTTCAAACCAATTTGGCTTAACGCGTAGCCAAGCCTAGAGGCAGTGGGTCTGACAACTCGCTACACCTAAATTCACTTACTCTCAGCATGTGGTTGGCCTTATGATGTTGGGTTTGGTAGCTTGTTATACCCATGTTTGCCTGGACTCAGAACATAGCTGAACCCAAGTATGTTGGGTCTGACAACTCGCTAGATCCATGTTTGTTTATGCTCAGCATGTGGACGATCCCAAATATGTTGGGCCCAGAATCTTGCTAGACTCATGTTTGCTTGGGCTTAGTACATGGTTGAACCCAAGTATGTTGGATTTAACAACTCGCCAGATTCATGTCCATTTAGACTCTATTATTAGATCTTTTTAGATAGAGACTTGACTTTTTTACAAATCGTAAAAAATATTAATTTATTAGTTCTTCTATGGGGGTTTGAAAGCCAAAGTTTACACCTATGACAACGATATCGTCTTGAAATAATTGATATTTTTATAGTAATTAATTAATAATATGATTCATGAAAGAGATGAACTGAAAAGATCCAAGAAAAAATATTATATGATCAAAGATAATTCATTTTAAATCATCAATGTTACAGTTAAATAAAAGAACAATTACCACCTATAATTAAGTATTGATACACATGAGAATTCAAAAACTGATAAGTAGAACCTATCCAGAGTAGAAGAGTGGGATCGTCATGTACATCACAAAATAAACCAGTAAATATAATAAAGTATACTAATTAAATAAATAAAAAACAAGATCCGAGTAAACTAATTAAAGATCAGTCATATTGTAAGAGCTTATGTAGCTATGCATTTCAAATAGAATATTTCTTCTTCTTTTTTCCTTTTATTGAGGTTGACTTGCACTAAACTATGGGACGGGAGAGAAATGTCAATTCAGACCAACCTTATCATTCCACTAATTTCATGAAAGCCAATATAGACAAGGGTCCTAATCCACTTTCCATTTCATGTCTTTGTCTATGTGCATAAGTAATCCCTTGCTTCTGCCCAGAAGAAGGCTTTTTTTTTTTCGGAATTGGTTTAAAAGATGAAGAAAATGCGCCTGTATGCTATATTTTAGAGGAAAAAACAACGGATATGATGGAACCATCAACCATGTCTGTATTGCTAGGATTCATACACAGATGCAGCTGCAAGATACATGGGAAGGCAAAGAATTGTGGCGTTTGACTCGACCTAACCCGATTAAAAACACTGGTTAACCCGTGATCTAGGATAATACCTTACCCTCGTATATTTATTTATTTCTGTCAAGACAATCCTTTTAAAAAAAAAGTATCAAGCATTACTTGGAATCCATCTATGTAAATAGGTAACACTGAGGAGAGGAGTATTGGCACACTTGTAATCTTAAAAGAGGAAAGTAAAAATAAAACCCATGGTGTTCAACAATCAGCAGCCTCCCACCTTGTATTACACAATTAAATAAAATCAAAGCTATCCACTAACAAGAATTGTAACTTGAAGAAATAAAATATTAGCATTATGTCCATTCTGTATATTATACTTCTGTAACTAACCTTTGTTGTTTAAGTTATCCATCCGCTTATACAATGGAGCTCCTGAACAATGTTTATGCAGATCTTGTCATCCTTTAACAAAGTTCTTCGTTTATCTGCCAATGTGCTAATCTAATGAGCGTGGGTTCATGGAATCCCTAGCATTAACTAGGTCGATATTATTTTATGACATCCAATAAAGTCAAAGAGGATTTTGGGTTAATACAACTTAACTAGAAACAAGAAACAGAATTCAAGAGAGATTTTTCACAGAGTTCAAGAGTTCAAGAGCAAGAAGCAATACAGCATATCAAGTGCCTGAGACCAACATCGCCCCAGTTTTGTACAGATCATTTGATTCCCTTAGACAAGAAAAGGATGCCCTTATCCTCTACTGGCTTTTTACTAGGATTGGGATAGTAAAGCAAAGCTATGCATGATTTTAAAGCTGGCACTTCACAATGCACAAACAAAATCACCACTTGTCTCTACATCATCTATATCAGCATCAGAATCTATGTCATCAAGATCCATGCTCCCACCAAAAAAATGACCACCAATTTTGTGCCCCTCTGCAGGTTTCCTAGCCTCTTGAATTATAGCTAATATCTCTTCAATACTTTGTGATTCTTCATTTCTATCGTCGATTTGTAAGCTACCGTCCTCTTCTTCCTTTAATTCCACAGGGAAGCTCCTCAGAAACCAAGAGTGTGTTCTAATTTCTGGGATGGTAATTCTCTACAAAATTTAAGCCAAAAGGAATAAAAAAACACAGTAAGTACCGCTTAATACAATGCTAGCAACAAAATTACAACAAAAGACAGTTTTTCCATCACTTTCTCAGGGTCAGCTACAAAAATCCGAGATAGAAGATGTTTGCATTCCTTGGAAACTCGAACATAGTCCGGAATCGAGTAGTGGACACTAAGAATCCTCTGCCATTGGTCAAATAGTCCAGTTTTACTAACACATCAAAGCATATGATATTAATTAAAAGGGGTCAATTAATATTAATGCTGTATGTTAACTAACCTGAATTGTTTTTCTGAAGTTTCTTGAATCTTCAGGATCTTCAAACGGATAAGCCCCAACCAGCATCACATACAAGGTAACCCCACAAGACCAAACATCAGCTATCTACAATTTGAATAGTCAAATAGTGATGCTAGATGTTAGGTGATCAAATAGGTCCAGAAAGAGATAAACAATAACAAGATTGAAATGGTCTTAAATACCTTCCCATCATACTCCTTTCTTGAGAGGACTTCCGGTGCAATATAGGCTGGTGTTCCCACAGTAGATTTGGGTTGAGAATGTAACACAGAAGACTGCATAAAATGGGGTAAAACAGTGATCATGTGGCTCTACAATTAAATTTACTCCATGTAAGGTAAATTCGTTAGTTCATCACCTTAGAATAGCCAAAATCACATATCTTAAGACGCGGCGCTGTGGTTCCATCTAAGAGGGTGTTTTCCAGCTTAAGATCTCTGTGGCAAATTTGCTACAGAAAGAGGAGGATAATTAGCCAGAGTCAAAATAAACATGGACTTTATCTATACAAACTGAGAATGAAAATCGGCTGAGATTAGTACCATAGAATGGCAGTAACTGACTCCTGATATGAGTTGTTGAAAGAAATATCTTGCCTGGTAATATTTGACAGCCAAAAATGAAAAGATCAAACACCACACAAACAAGTAATTGAAAGTTGACGTTGTTTGGTTCTACACTATACTTACCTCATCTTCACTGAATCTACCAGCAGTGCATATTCTCTCAAAAAGTTCTCCACCAGCTGCATATTCCATTACTATGGCTAAATGGGTTGGTGTTAGCAGAACCTGCACAATGAATTCACCTTTCTTAAAACCTGCAAAATGTAAAGACTTATCGAAAAGCTAAGGCAAGGCTCTTGTTTTCAAAATTGATATCTAAGAGTAAATTGGAGCTTGGAATTAAAAATCCCTTTCAAGATTTAAAATCTTCAAGTTCTGATAATTCTTGACATCAAGAATGAGTTTCTTATTGACAGAGTGTAGATTAAGCTGGCTCGGCTTGGAAAGTGCAGGTCCGAGTGCATTCTTATATATCTAAGCCTCCTTTTAAATGAACAAATTGGATTGTAGCAATGAAAACTGAACTTCCATGTCAATTCAGATTCTTTCAAAGTTTCTGAAGCTTGAGAGAAGTACCGAGACCTTCAAAATCCATCTTTACATTGAGTAAAAAGACCTAGTCACTCGAAATTCTTTTACATTTCATAATCTAATAAGAAGGAAAGACATGACACTTTGCATACCTCTTTGAATCTAATTATATTGGGATGCTTCAATGACCTGTGGTTCATAATCTCTCTTTGAACATGCTCATCAATCTGCAAAAACCAAACAAGACTTCAAAATCACTACTACCATCAAATAAAAGAAAACACCGAGTTGAAAAAAAATTATAAAAAGAAAGTCTCCAATCCAGATTAATTAATATATAAAGAAAAAGAAACTAGCACAGCCCAGCCCAGCCCAGATAAGACCACAAAGAACAAAATATACAAGCGTAACATCCACTAGACAAAATCTAGTCTTCAACACATATTTAACGTCTTTACGAAATTCCACCATCCACCCAACCTCAGAAAAAATAATGAAAGAACATTGCTCAATGAACAGGAGAAATTCGAAGATGAATATATTGAGAGAAAAAAAACATGAAGTTAAAAAAAGATCACCTTTTGGCCTCTTTCAATATACTTAACAGCAAAGAGTTCACCAGTCGTTATCTCTCTAACTAGCTTAGCAACACCAAAGTTTCCTGACCCGATATCTTTCAAAATCTCATAACGCTCCATTGTTAGCTAGCTAGCTAACTATAGTATAGCTTCAATATATGTATGAAGGAAAGTAGCAAACAATGAAGAACAACAACTTCTGTGATTCCCTCTTTATTCTCTCTCCTTTTCTCTGGTACTGTCTGTCTTCTCTTTATATGTTAGCGATGAGAATCTCCATGGTTTTCATGGCCAAGAATGAAAAGGCTGGCTTTGCCTTTGTGGGGCAAGTGATTGTGCGAAGGTGCCCTGCCCTTAATGGACTGTTAAAGGAGAATGAAAAATAATTAAATCTTTGGAAGCTGAGAATGGTGTCAACGGACAAGGACAAGAACAAGCAGATGACACGTACACGTGGCATCATGTTAGAGGTTAGAATTTCAAGGTGTACTACACACAAGTTGTTAGCCAACGTGGTTATATTTTGGACCGTCCTCTCGTCAAGGCTACTTCAGGGTACTTGCTGTCTTTCATAATTGTTTTCGGTTAAGTAGAAGAATAAGCAATCTATGAATTATGATGATGAAGATACTTGGATGACGGTATCTTGTTGGTCTAATTAATCCTTTTCAATATTCAACTATCATTGTATAAGTAGGCTTCATTAATCAATTGTGTACTTAATTATTTCTCTTAATAAAAAAGTTTAGGTCTTAAAATGCTCTAGTTTTTTAACAATTTAATATAACATCTTTTAAAAAAAATATTGAAACAACAACATATTAGATTAATTTAGATCAATTTGAGTTGATCTGTCAAATTCTCAACTTGAATCATGAGACCATGATAACCTCATATAAAACAAATCAAAATAAATTATAAAAATTAATTCTCAATTAACAAAATATTAAAATATGAAATTAAAAAATAAAATCAATTAAAAATGACAAAAAACTAACTTGAATCAACCCGAGTTAATCTACTAAATCCACAATTTGAGCCATGAGATAAAGATAACTATATAAAAAGTAAATCGAAATAATTTATGAAACTCAATTCTCAATTAATTCAATGTTGAAAGATAAAAATGAAAAAAAAATCAATTAAAAAAATTACCCGAGTTAACTAGCTATACTCATGATTCGGGTCACGAAACTAGAATAACTTCATAAAAAAACAAATAAAAAAATGACCCGATTCAACTCGAGTTACCTTTCCAAACTCACGACTCAGATCATGAGACTGAGATAACCTTATATGAAACAAATTGAAATAAATTATTAAGCATAATTCTCAATCAACCCATTATTGAAGAATAAAAATGAAAAAAACCAATCTAAAAGGAAAAATTCAATAAAACAACCTGAGTTAACACATGTTAACCCGTAAACTCATGATTTCGATCATGAGACCGAGATAACCTAATAGAAAATAAACTGAAATAAATAATGAAACTTAATTCATAATCACCTAATGTTGAATGATTAGATTGAAAAAAAAATTAAAAAAATGAGTCGATTGGGTTAACCCACTTAACCAGCAGTACGAATAATGAGATTAAGACAACTACATAAAAAGCAAACTATAACAAATTATGAAATTTAATTTCTAATAAATCAAATGTTAAATGATAAAAAAAATAAAGATAAAAAAAAATTATTATAATAAATAGTGTTTCATGTGATGGTGGACCGTAAAAACACCACATCTGTTAGTTTTTGTTAATAGCTATCTTTCATTATTTTGTTTATGAATTGTTAGGATGTATTTCATCAGTGTTTTGAAAAAAAAAATATTTGTTTGAAGAGATAAAGACAAATTTATAAAATAAACTTATGGATATGATAGTTTTAGAATAAATTTATGTATTTTTTAAAAAAAAAGATACCATGGGACATGTTTCATTTCTTTTACTATTATTTGTCTTGATGAGACAATAAATAAACATTATCATCTATTTAAAAAAAATTAAGTATTATTGAATCAATCAATTGAGTTTAGACAAATAATGTATGCTTGAACAGGTAAATTCCTTAAACTTTTTTTTTGATAACATAGCAACATCAAATCGACCATGGCAAATTAAATGCCACATAAACTGCATTAAAATTTAATTAAGAAAAAAATAATTCACCTAATTTTTTATTCTATTTCAAATAGCGTCGGAGAGGACACGGCGAGTAGCAGAAAAGGACAGTCCTGGGAGATTGCAATTTGCATGTGTAGTTTTCATTAGAATAAATAAATATAAAAATGGTAACAAAAATTCTTCAGGTTACGAGGAGGAGGAGGAGAAGATAAGTGGGAACATAAAGAAAATAGATTAGTTTGATCTGATGGTCCCCATTGGGCCAAGATGGGTGAACTTGCCTTCTTCTCACCTTCTTTTTTTGTTTTTTTTAGTTTGATGTGGATGTCCGAGCCAGCTTGCGTGAACCTCGATTAATCTCACGGGTCCTGAAGTTAACGACCATGTAAGCCTCCAGTGGCCATCATATGAGCAACCACAAGGCTCGAACCTAAGACCACAAAGGGAGCAAACCTCTTGATCCCAAACTCTTACCACTGGGCCACCACCTAGATGGTTTCTTCTCACCC
>Ga0307515_10010025_pt1 | contig 18236 bp, 7 predicted proteins | sample 17_EM_MG_FD_194513 | JGI IMG/M metagenome (GOLD analysis project Ga0307515, IMG submission 194513) | Populus trichocarpa ectomycorrhiza microbial communities from riparian zone in the Pacific Northwest, United States - 17_EM | ecosystem: Host-associated > Plants > Roots > Unclassified | place... | reverse complement strand
ACAGTATTATAAATTATAGTTTATATTAGGTAATAGAAATGAAATAACATAATATAACACCATTGACCTTTGGAAAAAAAAAATAAAACAATGCACATGGTTAGGTTAGTGACCCTAAAAAATATTGTGAATAAACACATGCTCACTCCTTTTGTCACATCTTCGATGGCTTTAGCAATCAAGAATTAAGAACTATTTAGATGAGTCGATGCGTAGACAACAGTATTAATTGGCGTTTTCCCCCAACATCACATCGCAAAGTCCCCCAGTATTAGGAGACTAGCTTGTTGCATGGATCATTGGCGTATATATGTACGAAAATACAAATAAGAAATTAGTATACGTATGGTTTGTATCTTGCATTTGTACTGCCAATCTATTTCATTTCCAGGTTGATGGTACTGCTCAGAAAAGTATGTGCAAATGCCCTTTGAGGGATGGCTGGGGACGCTACAATATTAACATGGATATTCTCTTTGCGTGTCAACAGCCAAGTGATTTCCTTCCCTGAGAATTAATACTGTTAATTTGTTGTTTAGAAAAATAATCATGATAATAATAAGACACTTGTGTCTTGACAAAAACAAGAATCAATGGTCCCAACAGGGATTAAGTAGGCAGCTGAATCAGCCTTCTCCATACAGTAGCATTAATGTGAGAAATTTCAATCTATCTCTCCTTGATTTGTTTCAAAATAAATTATTTGCTTCAGTACTTTGGAGCATGTACAGTGGTATATGCCAGCCCATAAAGCATTATAATCCTTGTGTGTGTGTGTGTGATATGTTTCTTTCGATCTTTTTGCCCTTTTCAGTGAATCACTTTCTTTGACTCTTCGAGTTTATAACGTATAGTCGGCATCAGAAACTTCTCGGTAGACATCATCACACCTTGCTTTCGTTTTTTTATTTTTTTTAAAATATAATTTTTTTTATTAATATGGGTCTCCGGACCAGCATGCGCGTACCTTGACTAATCTCATAGGCCCTGAAGTTAACGATCATGTAAGTCTTCAATGGCCCTGAGATTTGTGGAACTCGAACTGATAATTTATAGGAAATAAATCTAGAACCTGACCAGTTAAATCATACCTCTTAAAATTTCTAAAATATAATTTTGAAGGTTAGGGTTTTGGTAACGTAATCAAAGCTACTTAGTGATCCAATATAGTACTCCTCTAAAATACAATTAATGAGAGAGACTTTGGCAATATTTGAAAGAATGTATATTTGATTTGATGGTGTGCCTCTTATATAAGCTACCTTTTCATTAGAACTTTTTGTTTTTTGGAAACTAGGTTTTGAAAAAAATACTTTCTAAATGTTTTTTTTATGTTTGTTTATCATTAGAAAAATTAGTCAACAGAAAACACTTTTCACTTAAAGAAAAATTTGGTTTGATTTCAAAAAAAGTGTTTTCCTTTTATTTTGGACGGAAAACACTTTCCAGAAATTATAAAAAATTTAGAAAATTCATATTATTTTCTGATTATATCAAATTTGGCCCTCAAACTTTTGATTGCTATATATATTTTGTTTTGAATATTTATTTTTCAATTTCATCCCTTAGAATTTAATTTTTATATTAATTTTGGTCCTTATTTTTATAATTGTTATTTGCCTTTTCCTTATAATTTTTTAATTGAAATTTTTTATCTATCAAATTTGATTTTCATTCTTTTGATTGTTACTTATTTTATTTGAAATAATTTATGAAATGTTAATTATTATTATTTTAATTTCTTCATCTTTCAATTTTTTTTATTTGAGATAATTTATGAAATTATATTTTTTTCAATTTCATTCTCATTCAACTTTTTAATTTATAAGATTTGTTCCTCATTATTTTAATAAACTTGAAAAAATAAAACATTAATAAGTTATTTTTCAGCTCATTTTACATGACATAACCAAATACTAGAAAGTGTTTTCTAACTTATTTTTCATTACACTACCAAACATCGGAAAATAACTTACTTTTCCAAAATTTATTTTAAAAAAAAAATACTTTCCAGCAAATAAGAGGTAAAAGACAAATTTACTTCCCAACGGTGACCCCATTGATTTTTTTATAGACTTTTTGGGCAACACAGCTGTGTCTAGTTAATTTCCTGCTTGATTGAAAGAGATTTTTTTATACTAATATTTTAATGCTGGAGAATTTTGTACCGCTGTAGGAAATGCACATGCATGGTGGAAAGCAGGCTCAGGGTCGTTCATGTAAAAAATAACTATAAAATAAAAGGAGACGAAGGTGTGAAATATTTAACCGGAAAACGAGTAGGTTCACTACACTTTTACAGTACTCTCTGGCTAAGAAGAATTCATCTGTCCTCGATAAGTTCATCATGCTGCCGAAAGGAGATCCTTTCCTTCCACACAGACACATAAAATTACGAAAAATAACCACTCTATGTTGCTCAGAATTAATGAGAGCTAGAACATCATAGCATAATCAAAGAATGCGCCGGGACCAAGATCTGATCCTTGTGAAGTCAATCATAACCTGCTCTAATCCATCAATAATAATGATTTTTTTTTTAGTTTAACGTGAGTATCCGGGCCAGCTTGCGCGCACCTCGACTAATCCCACGGACCCTGAAGTTAACAACCATGTAAGCCTCCAGTAACCCTCATATACAATAATAATAATTTTGATCCTTAATTAGTGTGATTGTAGATTTTAAATAATTATTTTCCCCTTACATGATGATAACCTTAACATCAGTTAGTGTACTTAGAATATATATGGTCCTATGTTCACCAAATGATTATATTCACATGAATAGAAATTAAAGGCTGTTGGAGTAGGGGGGCTATTTAGCCAAACATGCTATTTCTTTGTTTATTTATTTATTTATTTATTTTTGGGAGAAGGGCATATGATCTTTTTCGAACATCTATAATACCACTGATCTAAACCCAAAAAGGATTTGTTCGACACCAACCAGTCTTTAATAGCTATATATTGATATCCAAAAAGGAAACATTATAGAAGGAGGAGAATTTTGGAAAGAAACTAGAGATCTTGTGCATGGTGAACGCAAGTTGCAAAAGGTACAGATAAAATTATTAATTATATATTAATTTAGTACCCAAATGCTCTGTAAGATATTATCTATCTCCATCCCGAATCATATCTTGAGAGGAAGAAAAAGGATTTGAGCCCAAAGAATATTATGTTGTTATTGTTTATCTACAGTTGGTTGCACTTTGGTTCTATACCCCTAACACTTGATGAAGTGACAGAAAAGTAGGATGCTCCTTCAAGATATGCAGTCGCCAGTTGCACCCTTGTCTCTCCATTTTAATTTCTCTACACTAGCACAAAAGTTTTCAGCTAGCGTGTTAATTGTACTTTTATACTCGCGTGCCTTGTGTTGTTTACAATAACAATTCTTGGTTTTCCATAAAATCTAAGGTTAAAATTAACAAGTGGAGCAGCTTGATTTGAGGCATAATAATTGACTCTGATTATTGTTGTGCATGTGCAAATCAGCAAATCAAAAGGAATTTTCCATTGATTCTGCCTAATTTTATCCCACTTTATGCATGATAGAACAATTGCATGGAACAGATAACAAAGCATGAAGAATAAGAGATAAAGATTTGAAATCTTGGCTTGTGAATTTACTTTTGCACGTCTTGAATATATATATAAGAGAAACAGATACGGGAAAGCAAAATATCAAAAACAGAACCCACGATTCTAGCCTTTATACAAGGAATTGATGATTTTTCTGGGTTTTCATGATTTGCTAGAGTTAATTTTCCTGCTATCTCGTTTTGGAAACTCTAAATTCTCTGTTGCCTGGCTAGTTTACTTTGACAGCTCAAGACCAGTGGCTTCTTTTCCTGAAATCAACCTTAATACGAAGAACTTGAAAGTTTCAGGTCAAATTATATTGTTCTTTTTTATGGAATAGGGTAACTGACATTTGAATTCAGAAACAACAAAATCTTCCATCTATTAACAAACGTGGGAATCTATAAATAATGCCATGGACAAATCATAGGTTAATATTTTTCATAGAGTATATATTTTTCAACGATATTGCAAAGCGAGCAAATCTACATGGAGGACCCAAATTCACTTCTCCATGCCTCCTGTTCAACTTTCATCAGTCAAAAGCAGAAGTGGCAATGGAATTATGTGATCATCACCCATTTTGGGCATGCCTAAAGAGCCCAGCTGGAAAAGAGCAATGAAAGGCACGGATTCAAAGGTGAAGAAAAAAAAATATGTTCAAAGATTCAAGATTTGAAAAAGAAATTAACAAAAGGCAAGCATCTTTTAGCTAGACATCCCCACCCAACCTATGCTAGCTTGTAAAGGAGTTTCCGTCTTATATTATGGCATCGAATCCAATCATCGCCTGAGTTTTTTAAGATTAGTGGGTTTGGCCTTAGCTATCCCACTGAACAATTTACATTGTTTATCCGAAAACAACCATGTTAGAGTGACCAAATCTATTCCAGAATTTTTCATTCAGAGCTAGCTTGTAGCTAGCTAGGATTAGGGGTTTAACCATATTTTAAGAAGTACTCTTGCTTTTGGCGTGACTAAATTCTAACATAATAAAAGTTGCAGCACTCTCTCTCCCCCCACCTCCTTTATATCAACGCATGAAGAAGCAATGACTTTAAATGAAATTCACGTCAAAGTTCAAAATTCAGGCATGATATTCTCATGCGTGACTTCCCCTTTTTGAATGAAAAGAAATTTTCAATACCTGATTGAAGATCTTAGTTTGACGATATGGTACATATATGAACTTGGGTAAATTAATTAATTAGGTGCATATATGGTGCTTATGCAACCTGTTTGAAGTGAAGTCGCTAATCCAACACTTTGCTGAAATTTTGAAAGAGTCCAACAACGTGCATGGACTAGGATTTTTACTGCTCTTAGCTCATTTGTTCAAAGCTGTAAAAGTCAGCAACGTGTCGAAGAACCATTCGGTTCAGATTCTCAAACTTCTAATTAGGAGCTTAAAAAAAATGAAGTAAAGCAATTGTCAATTTAATTATAGAAATGGCAGTGTCAAAGATCCAATTTTTTTTACCATATCCAAAAAATAAATAAAAATCACTAAGCTTTCAAAATTGTTTTCTTTAGGATTGTGAGTTTAATATAAATATATGTGTGCGCGCGTGTTTTGTTTTGTTTTCTTTCGGATTCTAAAAGTTAATTTAGAGTGTATACTGGGTCATTAGTTTTGTACACCAAGACTTGGCCCCTCCTCACTTGTCTTAAATATGTCATCTAAATACGGATTAGAGTGTTTATGATAAATTAATTACTTGCTTATACCCCTTTATTAAGACTTGGATATTGGATGGTATCGATAATATGAATGATAAACCCACTTACTATCCAAACTAAGTTTGCAAAGGGTGACTTTAGTATTTTAAGTTCTTCCAAAGAATATCGACTTTGATATACTATTGTAGAATTCAAAGGTACTGAGAGTATATATGACTCTTTAACTCTTCAACATTACTATGAGCAGTTAATTGTTTTCACCTCTGATTTAATTAAAGGACTCTTCAACAAAAACCCATCGAAGATAGAATTGGTTGGATTATGGTGAATAATGACGCCACACACAAAAGACCAATTCAATAAGAGTGCGACACTGAGTTTTCAGCAACCAATGCGCGATTCTCCCATACCTTAGCACGCAAGGAAATTTCATTCTATGACTATATTTGTTTTATATTTGTCCAGTTGGGATTTTAAATTGAACCAAGTGAGACATTGTTTTGTCTTGCTTCGAATTGGTTCTCTCTCATGTGAATATTGTTCGATCACTACTAATGTTACTGATCATTCTACGTAATTATATCTTTACTTAACATGTTTAATTAATGCGCGGATCATTTCTAAGCATCATCGGCAACTTGTCTCTTCCTGTACAACATTTCTTCAATACCCACATCAGACCAAAGCATCTCTGAAAGATTCGTATCATGCCTCATTTGCTGATAAAACATATAATATGCTTGCTTGCTGTAGGTTTAGATAAGAGATTAATGACCCCATGTGAAACTTCCTTGAAAGCTCGTTATGGACTTCCCCAGGAGGCTACGAACAATAATAGGTATATTAGATTTGCTTATGGTCTTCAGTTTATATTATTCAAATGTCCGTGTTGTAGCTAGATAAGGATTTTAATCTATTTATTTCCATTTTATATAAGCGCCACCTTTATTGGTGCTTTAAGTATTCTTTATACAGCAAACATCCAAGCATTAAGGAGCTTTGCTGTTTAAAGTAATAGAAATCTGATTGCTTTAACTTCAAGGAAGCATGCGTGTATGTGCTAACAACTTCATTAGATTATTAACTAATGAATCAGTGTTTTCGATGTTTAGTGAAAAAAGCTTAAAACCTTGTCCAAAAAATACTTGGTCCTGGGGAAGTATCACACCTAACATACTTGGTTCAACCATGTGGTAAGACTAAGTAATCATAGGCCTGACAAGCTGCAGACCCAACATACTTAGGCTTGGCCACACACAGAGCCCAAATAAGCATGGGTGTAGCGAGTTGTCAAATTCAATATTCTTGAGTTCTGTCACGCGCTGAATCCAAGTGAACATAGATCTGGTGAACTGTCATATCCACCTCCCCCAAGCTTGACTACGCGTCAAGCCCAATTGGTTTGAGGATCGTTATAAACCCATGGTAGGGTCATAACACTCTGTATGTTCATTCTTAAGACTTTTAACATGAACCATTCATGTCAAGAATAATATTCTCCGTACATCTATAAGTGTATAAAAGGTCTCTCAGTGGTCTGCCACATTTTCATCTCATTAAATATGTGTAAGAGATATTTGTTCCTTGTTAATGATATGTAAGCGATTTTTACCCCTCGTTAATGTCATCATGAGAAAATAACTATCAAACCCCTCCACTTCATCAAAGTAATAAAGTTCAGGGATTATAAATACCCTCTGAATCATCTAGATAAAGGGTTCACAATTTCTTTTTTCCGAGCATCCATACTTCAATTCCAAGAGTATTTATTATATCAAAACAAGAACAAACACTTTTATTTCTAAAATTTAAAGCTTTTTATTTTATTTATTACAATTATTTATTTAAAGTTATTGACTGTATTATCGGATCGGATGATTACTAAACCTCACCAAAACGGATTGTTTTGAAGGTGATATTATTCTTTTTATCATTAATCATGTATTTTCTAAACTCTAAAGAAGAGAATATTGACCTTAACGTATGATTAATAACTATCTAAACACCAAATAATTTAATTTATAAATATATCAAGTTTTGATACATCATCATTTTAGATGGCTTGGTATAATTGATAGTAAAGGTTTGTTCATAAAAATCAAAGTTACGAAGATGATTCTTGTATTGTTACCATTTTTTTTCTTCTTTGTGCAACTTCCATACAGTTGCAGGTCTTTTTCGACGAACAAGTGGGTCAAATTAAGCTGATGCAATTCTGTCTACATCTTGTCACGGACCTTGTTTAGTCTTATGAAAAGACATTATCTAATCCTTAATTTTCTATATGCAATTCTTTTTCTTTTTTGCGGGCACCCACCGCCTTTCCATCGCTTTGTTTCCACAATAATAATAATAATAATAATTCTGCTCGAAAGTCTTGAGCTCGTGGTTTTGGCAATGAAATGACTAGATTTCCAGGGTTTTTTTAACAAGAAATATAGTAGCAATATGTTGTTTTTTTGGTTAATTTTCTCAAAATATTAATAGTTTTTAAACCCTCAATATATCTTCATGCCAAGATTTAAGGGGGAAAAAAAGGCGTGGTTAATTCGAGCACATATTCGTATTCGTAAAGGATGACCAAATGGAATGAAACCATAATAAACAAACAATACTCGACCAAACCTCAATTTGGTCTTGGTCTTTCAAACCAGAGCAACTAGGTTGCTGGGTGAAGCAACAAGATCAACGGTCAGGGATTGTCCATCGTTCAAGACCAGAGCACAAGCCGTTGAATCACTTAACAACAAGAGCTGAACCAAAGTGGGTCCCGCATGTAACAGTTTGGCTCCGCTTAAATAGCTTATTTTCCACGCTACCCTGAGACATGGTACATCCTACCATGTGTGCTGTCTGAAAGATACTATCGTGTAATATTGTGTAATGGTAGTATTTATTTTTTAAAGTGTTTTTTTTATTTTTAATTTATTAAAATAATATTTTTTTATTTTTAAAATTTTATTTTTAATATTAATATATCAAAACAATAAAAATATATGTAAAAATTTTAATTTTAATTAAAATAAAAGGTTCAAATTTTTAAAAAATACACAAACATACAAGAAAAAACACAAGCTAAGACATATCTCTTTATACCATTCCCGGCCAGGGATAGATACACGTGGGTGGCGGGGTTTTAGTTTTGATATATATATATATATATAAAAGTAGAATGATTTCAAAACTAATTTATTTATATTAATTTTTTTTATATGAAACTACCATGTTAATATATAAATAAAAAAGTATAAACTTATAGAAAATTTTTGTTAATATAACGTTATATAAAACATAATAATTAAAACATGTTTATCAATCCAATTAAATTAAAAACTTGTTTATCTATGTGGTAACATCACGTTAGAAACTATGATTTAAAATTAAAAATATTATTTCGCTACATGTCGTGTAAATAAACGGACCCTGAGTTATATTGAAAGTTCTATTCATCTAATAGACTTTTATAACATACTTAATATATGATTATTATTGAAAATTACAAATGAAACAATTTAAGTACGGAAATTAAGAAATTTTCATCCAAAAATCAACACTCTAAAAGATGAAATCCCTAAATAAAACTAATAAAATAAGTATTTAGAAATATGATATTAAAATAATATTTTTTTATTTTTTTATTTTATTTTTTATATTTATACATCAAAACAATTAATAAACAATAAAAAAAATAGTTTGAATTAAAAAAAAATTAAAAATTTAAAAAAAGGTTTAAAACTCTGACAAACACCCAAAGTGAGGAAATCAAAATCAAGTCCAGACTGCAGATCTATACTATTTTCAACATAAATCCAAGCGAGAGGGGTATGATAGGGAATGCAATTCGGATAGGCATCAATGATTCTATGTACTGTCCAAAAAACCATGAGCGAACGCCACGTGCAAGCATCTGCATTAATTACAAGACAGAAGCTTTGATGTGCGGGTACGCTGAGTTGTCGCCATCATGAACATAGACATTGCATGAAACGTACTTTGCCATCCTCTGCTTTCTCCTATTATTATATTATAAGAAAATCTAAATGATGGGGTAAAAACACCATGATGTCAAAAAGGTTTTTGTCTTTCTCAAAACAAATAATATAACTAACTACGAGGGATGAGGGATGGTATGGTATTTTCAATTTAGGTTCATTTGTTGATGCCATATTAATGGGATTCGATTGGTTTTTTATTTTTATTTTCATGTATAGTAAAATGAATTCATTATTTTTTAAATTTTATTTTAAAATGATGTCTAGAGTTTATTTTATCTTTTTCATTTTTCATATATGGTAAATTACCATTAAAAATTAAAATCTCATTTCATTCGTGTTAGGAATATTTTGATCTTTTTACAATAATTTTATATATAATCAAGTTGCTGGAGAGGACTTTATAAAAAATTTCATTTTTTTATGTGAAATGAAATTCCTTAACTTCCTTCAAAATAAAAAAATAAAGCTTCCTGGCATGGGCTTTAATATCTTGGTTCTTCTTGTTATACTCAAGTGAACTAGAAAACACTTTGATCTTTTAGTAAATATAAAATATTAATAAAAAAGTGGTTGACGTGTGTCAAATACAAGCCAGCGAGTGAATGCCTCTCACGCGGGCAACGCATTCAGGGACGTTCAGTGATGAAACATCGCTTTCAGTAGTGGCATCAAAAGCGCGCTGACATCCTTTTTATGGTGGTGTGACGTGTGTGAACGACGACGCAACAATTAAGCTTCAATGGGTTTTTTTTATCTCCTCCATCTTTTTTTTCTCTTCTCCTTACCAAAGTATGAAGTTGTCCTGTCATTTATTTTTTATATCAAATTTGGTTCTTATTCTTTTGATTGTTATTTGTTTTGTTTTCTATCTTTTTTTTATTGATTTTTTTCCTTCAATATTGTCCTTGTCATTTGATTTGATTTGATTTGATTTTCATATCAAATTTGGTACTTATTCTTTTGATTTTTAAACTCTTTTACTAATTGAATTTTATGTTCAATTTTATCCCTCAACATTTGATTTTAATTTATTATTGTGTTAAATTTGGTCCTCATTTTTTTTATTGTTGTTTGTTTTGAATCCTTTTTTTTTTGTTGCATTGTTTTCTCCAATTTCATCCCTCAACAACCCATGTTGCATTGTTTTCAAGGTCAACATGGGTTGACTTTGATCTCTTTTTAGGTCATTTTATAAAATTAATTTATTTTTAATTTTATCCTTCAATATTTTTTTTTTAATTGGTTTTCATGTTTTTTTTTTTGTTTTTTTGTTAGGTTATCTCAATCTTATGTTCATGATCTTGAGGTTAGTGAGTTAACCCGAGTTGACTTGAATTTTTTTTTTCTCATTGCTTTTTATTTTAAATTGATCTTTTTTAGTTTCATCGCTGAGATTTTTTTATTGAGAATTTGGTTTCATTGTTTTTTAGGCTTGCCTTATATGCGCTCGTTCCCAACATCATGACCACGATCATGAGTTTCAAATGTTAACACGAGTTGATTTTGATCTTCTTATGTCTTTTTTTCAAATTGATTTTTTAATTTCATTCTTTAACATCTATTTTTAAAAAAATTGATTTTCATGTTTTTTTTTTGCACTTCCCTTCTACGGGTCTATCCCAATCATGTATCCATAGTCGCGGAGTTAATGGATTAGCCCAAGTTTTTTTTGTTTTTTTTTCAATTACGCCATTCAATATTGAGTTGTTTGATATTTGGACTTTATAATTTTATTCAATTTGCTTATGTTAATGATTTTTTTAATCTTTTGTTTGGCATGGATAATCATTTTATTAAATAAAAATTTATTTTAAAAACAAAGTTACTAAATACAATTGAATACTTAATCTAAGTTACAATATTAAATATCTTAATTTTAGTTATTTTTTGATTAAATATTAATTTATTTAATTAAATACATGGATAAATATCTTGATTTATGATTAAGAATCTTTTATATCTAAAAATGAGTTAAAAAAGTCTGAAATTTTATTTTTATATTGAAAAAAATATATTCTACCCGTGACTTTTAAGAGCAGTTGAAATAGATAGTTTGCAGCCTAAGAGCAGTGAAGGAAAAGAGCATAAGTGCATGGGTATCATGTGCACCCTCTACATGGGATCCGACAACATCCCGCCACACGACTACCACGTGCTAGAACACAAACCTGAAATTTACCGCCCACGTTAAACTGTCCTCATGTCCCCTTGCCTACGCGCAGCCTCACTACATTAAAGCTCACGCTTCGGGAACCATCCAACGAATGCAGCTCCCTAAACGGTTGTTATCCAATACGTACGTTGTTGGGGAGCACATATGCATTTTCTTCTTGAATCATTTTCTACGTGCTTCATTAACTTGTAAATTTGTTATTATTTCACTAATTTCTATGTGCGACATATGGCCTCTTCTTCTTATTTTCTTTATTAGAAGTCAACCCATTCAATAACCCTTTTTAGCTGGTTTGTTCCTGATTTATTTGAAACAAAGTCATTACCAATAAAATTCATAAATACAAATAAATACATCAGTCGAAATATTCCGTTAGTAATAGCAATCAATAAACACCAATTAATATATTTTCTCGGTATATATCGAGGGAATTACAGTAAAAGAAAATAAAAATAAAAAGCAAAAAAAATACGATGACGTGTTATTTTTATAGATAATATTACCGATAAATTTAAATGTGTCAATTAAATCCGTCTATAATATTTAATTTATGACCTAACAAACGATCCTTCTTTCTCCTGCCCTTATTTCTTTTCTTCCACTATTTTTCTCTGCAACAAACACCACAGACCCCCCAAGAAAAAATTATAACAAATCAACCTCCCACTACAAATTCAGCCAACCCAATACTCAGTCTGTCAAAATTCCTTTTCTAATTCAATTTTTATTGAGGATTCCCCACTTCAGATAAGTAAAACCATCCATTTTTTATTTGAACTCAATTTTAAAATGTTAAATTTTATTGCATATTTTTGTAGTATATGTATTTTATTTGGATGTTTACTTGTTTTATAGTTTTTTTCCATAGAAATTTGTTGTATGAATGTATGATTTATACAAGTTAGGGTTTGTTTGAGATTTTATAACATTGTATTTGTTTGTAAATTGATGAAATTTAATTTGAATTTATGACTTAGATGTTTTGTGATGAAATAAATAATGGATTATTTAACGGGTCCATTTTATATTTTGTCAATTTTATTGTTGAGTTGAAATTTTCAGGAAATGCATAGAAATTTAAATTTATATAGATAATTGATAATGAATTAGTTATATTATTAAAATAGTTTGAATAAGTTTAAGTTAAACCAATGTTCTGTTATTTATTTAGTTTACATAATTAAGTAATGCATGTTATCAATATTCTATATAGGTTTGACATAAGTAATGGATGATCGTTCATGGATGTATCGAGATTCACCAGAAAAGTTGCGTAGGATAGATTATTATAATGGGGTTAAGGTTTTTATTAATTACTCACTATCTAATCTGAGAAATATTAGTGAATGCGGTATTAGATGTCCATGTAAGAGGTGTAAAATAAAAATTTTCTCAATCTAGATGTTGTAACAATGCATCTTTTATATATATATAAAAAAGGTTTATTGAGAGACACTTATGTTGGTTTACACACGGAGAACCATATATTCCTCACGAGACCATGATAGAAAAGATGATTGGGTCAACATTTAGTTCTAGAAACATGCATAAAGTTATAGATGACAATCCTTATAGGAATATGGTTATGGATGCGATGAAAATGAATAAGGGTTATGGCGGTCAATATCCAATAGTAGATAAAAAAAACCTAATACAAACGCGACCATGTTTTTTTATCTTTTAAAAGACTTCGACGAACCATTAGGGGATGGGTGCACAAATCACCATAAATTATCGGTCGTTGCATAATTGTTCACCATGAAGTCAGATCATAGGTTGAGTGAGGTCGGTTATAACAAAATTGACGAATGGGTGAATAACATTTTACTGAATAGATTGAAAGAGAACTTTTATGTTGTTAAATCCATGATGAAACCCTTCAGCTTAGGATACTAGAAAATTAACATGTGTTCAAATTTCTGCATGTTGTACTACTTTGAAGATGCATAGTTAACCGAGTGCAGAACAAGTAGGCATGCTCGTTATAAACCCAGAACTGGTAGGGGAAACACTTTTGCTACACATAGAAAACTTAGATACTTTCCAATCACACATAAACCGTAAATGTTATTCATGTCACCAAAGATTACAGAGCGCGTAACATGATATCATTCATATGGTGCAATGGATGGAGTGATGATGCACTCTTCTGATGGTGAAGCCTGAAAACATTTTAATAGAGTACATCCTTAATTTTCAATGGAATCAAGTAACGTGCATTTTAATATGGTACATCCTTAATTTTCAATGGAATCAAGTAACGTGCATATTGAATTTTTGCTATTATGTTGTGTGTTCTGCTATGATTTTAAGTATTTACAGGATGGATACATAAGAAATACAGATACAATCTGATAGCATAAACTATTTTGCATTGATGAAAATACCGATGAACTATAATTAACAAACATATACACCGATAAATTTAGTATTTCGGTATATTTCAAAAAGCATTGGAACTGTTCTCTTCTCACTATTACTGTTTATTGTGTTCAATACAATACGAGATCATCGACAGTTAATGTATGTTGGTATTTTCCCGAGAGTTAATGTATTGTTCACTTCTCACTTGCATTGTTTATTAATGATCAATACATACATAATCACTAACGGACGAAAAAAGTAGTTAGTGATAGGTAGCGGGTTACTGAAAATTTCTAATTAAATTAAAATTTTCAATTAGACTTTACAAACAAATACACCGATGAAAAAAATTAAAAATATTAATATTTGATTGTCCATCGATAAAAAAAGCTCCAAATTAAAAGACCAGAATCCCTAAAACCAGAACAGACAGACACAATTCTATCTTCTCTCTTCCTCTGCAACATTTTCTCTCCTCCTCCCAAATCTTCATCTTTCTTTCTCTTCTCTCTCTCCTTTTATCCTTATCCCATTATCTTCTTTTCTCTTCTTCTTTACGTGTATGCATGTTTTCTCCTCTTTTCTCCTCCATTTACTCTTATTCTCTAATTATTTAATAATTTGTTCGGATTTTTTTCCCTTCCCAAGCTTAGGAAAACTCTACATTAATGTAAGATTATTCTTTTTCCTTCTTATTTTTTATGTTCTTTTTTCATTTTTTTTTATATTTCTTTGTTATTAATAATTGTATAAATGTTATTGAGAATTTTCTATTTTTATGTTATTAATAATTATATAAATGTTAATGGAAGTTTTTTTAGATTTTTTAATTTTTCTATTATAAATAATTGTATAAATGTTGATGGCAATTTTTTTTTAAAATATTTCTATTATAAATAATTGCATAAATGTTGATGGCAATTTTCTTATTTTTTTTGTTTTTAATAATTGTATAAATTTTATTGGAATTTTTCTAATTTTTATGTTATTTAATTATTGTATATAGATTGGAACCGACGTGTTCACAATTCTATTACCACGCACATCGATGGCTTAATTCCATTTGTTTCGATGTGAAATGAATGGTAAGATTCTTTTTCAATTACATCCATTTTTCTTATTTATTGTTTTTTTAAATATATTTAAGTAACAATAATTTTCTCTTCCAGGCTATGGTTGTTGGATGCGAACAAAGCCGATGGAGCGGTTTTTAGAAATGCATATGCGAATTGATGACCCACCAAAAAAGGGTGCAACTGCTCGTGGATAGGCAAGCTCAGCACTTTGTGATATGTTATTTTCAACCATTTTTTCTTAAGTTATTATTTTTTTGAATTTGTTGACTTTTTTTTTAAGAGACATATAACACTAGGTTGAAGGAGAGATACGATGACGATCCTTCAACCCATCCGAATCTTAATCCGGATTTGCGCTTGGAGGCAGGATTGTCTAGTAGACTCAATAGAAATCAGGTGTATGGTCACTCTGACAATATGGTCGAGTTCTTGCAGATGGCTCGCAATGTTTAAACCATTGGATACTTGCAATCGGTCCTGAGCACTCAAACTCAGGACTTTGAGGCAATTTTAAACTAACGAGTTAGAGATCGGACGACCCATCTTATTGCTGATTATGAACAACTAAGTGCGGAGACAGTTGAACTCCTTCAATTGATGTTAGAGATGAGATCACAGATGAGTGATCCATATGCTCCCTCTTATTCACCCCACAGTCTAGGCAAAGACCCGCCTTCTCCTCCTTGAGCACCTCTATTCTAGATGAATTGTATTTGAACTTATAAATATTTAAACTTGTAATAAATATTTGAATTTTATATTAATTTAATTTTTTTAATTATTTTCTGTTTTTGTTTAATATATATTTTTTTAAAATATATTTTTTAATTATTAGTGGCAGGGTTACCGATGAACATAGTTTGTTGGTATATTCTAAAGAGTTCAAAAATAATTGCTGCAAATGCCGCTGCAAATTGCACTGCCACTGTTTACTCATCAAAAGAATAACAAATGATTTGTTTGATGGTTACATGTCAAATTCTTTAACGAATGAAAAAAAATCATCGATGGAATGATATATGGTTTTTTTATTAGTGATATGTTATATTCAGCGATGAAAATACTGACGGAATGAAGCGAATAAAGTTTTTTTGGCGTTCTTTGTCCATCAGTAAATTCATCTATAAAATTATTACCGAAAGATCACAAATTACCAATGAAAGTTTTTTCGATGGATGATTTCCATCCATGATCATGTCGGCAAGTTTCTTGTTCATGAACTGTGAGTATAAATACCAACAAAAAATATCAGTAAATCTAAGAATTCTGGTAGTGAGTAAGATTAGTGGACTTTTTAATAAAATATTGCAAAGATATGACACACTTCATATATGTGTGTGTGTGTAAAACATTATCTTAATTGCAAGAGAAACATAGTGATGGATGTGATGGATGTAATTATCTTTATTTATGTATACTCTTCTTACCTTCTCTTATATTCCTTTTTATATTCTCTCATTGTACTCATGTTCTATTTTTTTTATAAATAACTTTTATTGGTGCAACTAACAGGATTCTTCACCTAAAATAATTGGATTTGATCCACATAAAGTTATAAAATATAAGTGTTTTTGTTTATGAAAAATGAGTGAGTCTAGTTAGATTAAATTTATAGGGCTTGCACCTTAATCAAAATTTTCAAATATAAGGTTTCGAGTGTGAATCTAAAAGGTATTAATATGATTTTTAAATAGACAATTTGTTTGATGATTACATGTCAAATTCACTGACGAACGAAAAAAATCACCGATAAAATGACATATGATTTTTCTATCAATAATATGTTATATTCAGCAATAGAAATACCAATAAGATAAAGCGGGTAAAGTTTTTTTGGAATGCTCTGTCCATCAGTAAATCCGTCTATAAAATTATTACCGACATACCATAAATCACCAACAAAAAAATTTTTGATAGTTGATTTCCATCTGTGATCATGTCGGGAAGTTTCTTGCTGATAAACTGTAAGTATAAATACCAATAGAAATTTTGTCGGTAAAATCTAAGAATTCAGGTAGTGAATAAAATTAGTGGAATTTTTAATAAAATGTTGCAAAGATATGACACTTCATATATATATATATATAAAGCCTTAGTGATGGATGTAATGATTGTAACATTTGAGGTTTTTTATTATATTTTTTTTATTAAATATGATTTAAAATTATCTTTATTTATGTATACTCTCCTTGTCTTCTCTTATATTCTTTTTTATATTATCTCATTGTACTCATGTTCTATTTTTTATAAATAGCTTTTATTGGTGCAACTAAAAGGACTCTTCACCCAAAATAATTGGACTTGATCTACGTAAAGTTATAAAATATAAGTGTTTTTGTGTATGAAAAATGAGTGAGTCTAGTTAGATTAAATTTACAGGGCTTGTACCTTAATTAATTAATATATATATATATATATATATATATATATATATAAAACTTACAATTTCACTGTATGTGAGCTGGTCATATGGGATGGTTTTTGTAGTGAAGGTATCTTTGATTTTATTTCTAACCTTTTCTCCTAAGAGAATAGGTAGTCCTGCAAGGAATTTTTCTTTCCAAAAAGGTTGGTTTGAATCTTCCTTAATTAATTAATTAATATATATATATATATAAGGTTTTGAGTGTGAATCCATAAAGTCTTAATATGATTTTTAACAGGAGAAATATTAGGGTTTCTTATTAAAAAGAAGAAGAAGCTAGATCTCTTCTCCTACATGATTGCTATTTGTTTGGCCAATTAATAGTTATAAAAAAGACAGTGTTCCAGCGTGGTTTTTTCATCTTAAATTCCAATATCATTTATTTGATTTGTGTTCCAGTTATCGTATATAGATTTTGAGGTTAAAATTATTATACATTGGATTGACCAATTAAGACAGTGTTTGTGTCTGTAACTGGATTGTGCTTTTTAATTTTAAATAATTTTTTTATATATTTTTATTGTTTTAATAAAATGATATTAAAAATAAAAAAAATATTATATTAATATATTTTATAATAAAAAACATTTAAAAATACATCCGATATTTTAAAAGAAGAGCCCATTTGGAAACGCTGGTCAACCCGCATTTCAAAAATTTCAATTTCTTTTTTACTAAATGTTAATTTTTTATATATGTTTTGGATTGTTTTGATGCGCTGATTTTAAAAATAATTTTTTAAAAATAAAAAAATATATAATTTTAATATATTTCAATATAAAAAATATTTTAAAAAACAATCCCACAATGTAAAAGAAAGCTTTCTTTTAGCAAGACAATTGCGATTTCCAACATCTCAAACCAATCCCAAATATTATCCGGCAGATAATTAAGTGGCTCGAACATCGTCGTTAATAAATAAAAGCAGTGTTTATTTT
>Ga0307515_10010024_pt1 | contig 18237 bp, 10 predicted proteins | sample 17_EM_MG_FD_194513 | JGI IMG/M metagenome (GOLD analysis project Ga0307515, IMG submission 194513) | Populus trichocarpa ectomycorrhiza microbial communities from riparian zone in the Pacific Northwest, United States - 17_EM | ecosystem: Host-associated > Plants > Roots > Unclassified | place... | reverse complement strand
CCGTAGAGCGTGTCGCTGCCGCCACGCCCGTCGATATAGTCATCGCCAACGGTACCGTAGATCGCGTTGCCCAGCGCATTGCCGATGGCGCTGCGGGCAGTTCCGACGAGGCGCAATTCCTCGATATCGGCGCGTCTGCCGTCCGTATCCTCAAGGGAATAATCTATGGAAGCGTAGATCGTGTCATGTCCGCTGCCAGTCAGGCGCTTGTTATCGAAGACGATCGTCTGTAGCGAGTCGACATAGTAGATATCGTCACCGGCTTCGCCCACGAGCGTATCGGAACCGCCGCTTGCATAGAAGGTGTCCGTACCGCCGCGCCCGTAGAAGGCGTTGTTGCCGGCATTGCCGAAGAAATGGTCGTCATGCTCCGAGCCGATAGCACCTTCGATATCGACAAGCGCGTCGGTGGCATCGTCGCCGTCATGGGCCTGCATGGACCCAACCACGACGCCGTCCGCGGCTTTATCGCTGTCGCTGAGGTTGACGACAACCGCGCCCGGGTCGATCTGGTAATCGGCAAGGTCGAAGCCCGCGCCGCCGTCGATGTAGTCGGCCTCCTCCTGGCCCATGATGATGTCGTCATCACCATCGCCATAGAGGAAATCGTCGCCTTCGCCGCCCTGAACGGTATCCTTGCCGCCGCCGCCATGCAGTGTATCCGCGCCAGTATTGCCAAGCAGCGTATCGACGGCATCGCCGCCAAACAGCTGGTCGTCACCTTGGCCGCCGCTGAGCGCCGAACCGGTGTCGGCCGCGACGATGATATCGTTGTAGTTGCTGCCTCCCACCTGTTCGATATTGCTGACCGTATCCGTGAAGCCATAGGCATCGAGAACCGAGCCGGCCGCGACCGTAATACCGTCTATCTCGCGTGACGCGCCGCTCAGATTGACGAAGGATCGCGCCGGATCGTAGACAAGCGACAGCGTATCGATGCCGTCGCCGCCATCCAGAATGTCGTTGCCTTTGCCTCCGATCAGCACGTCGTTGTCGGTGCCGCCGTTGATCGTGTTGGCGAGATCATTGCCAAAGATCGTGTCGTTGCCGGCAAGGCCGTCGTAGGTGACCTGATGCGGCGTCAGCGTCAGGAAGTCGTTTCCTGTCGTGCCGACATAGAACCGCTCCCACGGAATGACGTAGTCGATCTCGACGGTGCCAAGATCGACGTCGAATGTCTCGTCAAAGAGCGCAATCTTGGCGAGGTCCCAATCCTTGGAAATCGAGATCAGCGGTCCCCAGCCGAATTCGAAGCCAAGCCCCGGTGCCAGGATGGTGTTGGAGATATAGGCCTTAAAGATATCGAGCGTCAGCTCGCCGTTGATGACGAGGCTGGTGAGATTGCGCAACTCGCCGGTCAGATTGAAGCTGGCATGAACATTGTGATCGCCGTAGCCGGCGTCCGGTGTCTGAAAGACGAAATCGTCGCCGAGAACACCGCTGAGCACTTGGCCGGTTTCAGCGACAGTCATGGTGACGGCAATCGGGTCGGGGGTGAACTCGAACTGCTGGTCGATCCTGAAATTCAGCGATGCCGTCGTGTCGATCAAGTCGAAATCGAACCGGAGCTGTCCTCCGCCCGGATCGGTGAAGATCGGTATTGAAAGGCCGAGCGGCGAGGGCGATCCGAAGAAGGCGGCGATCAGACCGTCGATATCGAGAGAGGCCTGCAGGAAGTCGATCGTGGATCCATCGCTCAGCAGGTCGGCGAGGGCGCCTTGCAAGGTGCCGCTGGTATCCGACGTGTTGAGCGGATCCAGCGGAACCTGGAGCAGACCGGAAATCAACGCTCCGGGAAAATTGAACGGGATGGAGCCATTGACGACATCACTCAGATTGGCCTCAAAAAGCGTGTTGGTGACGGTCGGCAGATTGAAGACCGAAATAGGATTAGCAAGGTTGGCGCCGAACGCGCCGATATTTGCCCCGGTTGTGGTGTCAAATTGTGCGAAGGCGCCATAGGTCATGGTGACGTCGAAATGGAAGTTCGCCGGGTCGAGGCCCGATGTCAGTAACTGACCACTTACCTGAGTGAACCCACTCGTATCGAAATGGACGATATCGTTGAGCGAGAATTCAGGCGTATCGAGAATGGCCGCGTCAATCGCATAACCGACTTCCATGCTGCCGAGATCCCATTTGAGATGGGCAGCCAGATTGAACAACGCCGCATAGCTGAAACCAACATCCAGACCGACATCGAGACCGAGAACCTGCCCGCCCAGGCTGAAGACCTGCTGATCGCTGAAGTTTAAATTGACCAGATTATAGGTTTGGTCGATGCTCGGGCTGTTCGGCCCCCACATCGGCACGTCTTCGATAGAAAACGACAGCTGCGTTGTCTCAGACACGTCCGATCCCCCCAAAGCCAAAATCGTTCTTATTTTGCAGTGCAGTAAAAATATTTGGAAAGTATTTGTTTACCAATTATATATTCTTAAATTAGCGACAAGTGAATTGCAAAGATGCGGACTCATCAAAAAAAAGCGAAATATGGATAAAATCGTCAGCTGAAAGCGAGAATTCTGGCAGACATTGATCGCTTTCGACGTCAAATTGCTCGCTTTATGCGATAAAATCGTAATATTAATGAATCGAGTAAAAGGAGCGTCGCGCGTATTTTACGCGCGGGTTTCAACAATTCTACATATTGAGGAAGCCCAGGAGTTTTTCTGTAGCGTTGCGGAAAGTATATAAAAACTTACATCTCCATATCCCACAGCACGCCAGCATACCGCGGATGACGGAAACCGTTTCGGGCCGTGCGTCCATGATAGCCGGGCCTCGCGCACTCTGCCTCGTCGCGACGACGGCAATCCGCTTCATTACTTGTGCGCGACAAAGCTCGCCCGATTGATCCCATGGCGCTGTAGTTTGTCGTAGAATGTTTTTCTGGCTATGCCGAGCGCCTCGATCGTCCCGCGCACATCCCCCTCATTGGCGGACAGGGCGTCTCGAATAATTTCGGCTTCATAGAGTTCCAGTTTTTCAGGCAGGGTCGAACCGGTCGCCTGTAGGGGGGCCACATTATCTCCACCCCCTTCCAGGCCAAGCACCACCCTTTCCGCAAAATGCGAGAGCTCGCGGACATTGCCGGGCCAGGCATGAGAGGAGAGGTGACGGCGCACGCTCTGTGAAAGCGGCGGGACATCCCGGCGAAAACGTGCCGCGGCACGGCCGGCAAAATGGGAGAACAGCAGCGGGATATCCTCGCGCCGTTCTCTGAGCGGCGGAATGGAGATCGTCACGACATTCAGCCGGTAGTAGAGATCCTCGCGAAAATCGCCGCGCACGGCCGGATCGCCGAGATCGATCTTGGCGGCGGCCACGACCCGAAGGTCGACCGGCCGCACGTCATTGGTTCCAAGCGGCATGATTTCGCGCATTTCGAGAACGCGCAACATCTTCACCTGCGTGCCGATCGGCATGCTTTCGATCTCGTCGAGAAACAGCGTGCCGCCGCTCGCATGTTCGATCCGGCCGGTGCGGCGCTTCTGGGCGCCAGTGAAAGCGCCGGCTTCGTGGCCGAACAGCTCGCTTTCGATCACCGTTTCCGGCAGGGCGCCGCAGTTAAGCGCCACGAAATTGCCCTTTCGCCTGCGGCTCCACTGGTGGAGAAGCTGGGCGACGACCTCCTTGCCGCTGCCGGTTTCGCCGGCGACGAGTACATCGACATCCGTATCGGCGATATGCCGAAGGATGTTTTTCAGATTCTCCATCACCGGGGTCTGGCCAATCAGCGGTAGGCTGTCCTGCGCCTCCTCAGCGGCGCGGCGCAACGCCCGGTTTTCCATCACCAGGCTTCGCTTCTCGCTCGCGCGGCGCACGCTCTGAACCAGCCGGTCGGCCGCGAAGGGTTTGGCAATGAAATCATAGGCGCCGTCCTGGATCGCCTGAACAGCCATCGGAATATCGCCATGACCAGTAATCAGGATGACCGGCAGATCGGCATCCATCTCCTTTAGCGCTCCGAAAAGTTGCAAGCCGTCGATCTCGGGCATGCGAATATCGGTCACGACAGCGCCCGCAAAGTCCGGCGACAGCTCGGCAAGTGCAGCCTTGGCGCCGCCGAATGCCGAAACGGAAAATCCGGCCAGTTCAAGCGTCTGAGCCGTGGCGCGGCGAAGGTCCTTGTCGTCATCGATCAGAACGACTGGCATCAACGGGTTCATGATCTCAAGCCTTCTTCAGATGAATGACGAACCGGGTTCCGCTGTTGTCGGTGGAAACCTCCATGCGGCCTCCATAGTCGGCGACGATGTCCTTGGAGATGACCAGCCCCAGACCGAGACCGCCTTCCTTCGAGGTATTGAAGGGCGTGAACAATCCTTCGCGGATCTCCGGCGAAATGCCCGGCCCGTTGTCGGAGACGGTCAGCGACACCTCTTTTGCGTCGTCTGCGACCCGAACCTCGACGCAGGCCCGCTCGCCTTTCGGTGCCACGGCCTCCAGCGCATTCTGAAGGAGGTTGATCAGCACCTGCTCCAGCCGGATACGGTTTCCCATGACCCGGAGACCTGCCGGCGGCAGGACGATATCGAGCGTATCCATGCGCCCAGAAAAACGGCTGCGCAGCAACATGACCGCGCCTTCGATGACATCCCTCATCTCCGTGGGCTCGGCAGTGGCGCGGCCCTTGCGGGCGAATGCCTTCAACTCGTCGGTGATCGAACCGATCCGCTCGGTCAGCGCGGCAATGCTTTGCAGATTTTCGCCGGCCGGCGCTGTCTGGCCTCGATCGAGGAAGACGCGCGCATTGTCGGCATAGGCGCGAATGGTCGCGACCGGCTGATTGATCTCATGGGCCACGCCCGCCGCGACCTGACCGAGGATCGCCAGCCTGTTGGCCTGCACCAGATCCTGCTGCACGGCCTGCAATTTCTGCTCGGTGGTTCTGTGATCGGTGATTTCCGTCTGCAGGCGGTCGCGTGCCTGACTGAGATCCAGTGTCCGCTCGGTCACCCGCCGCTCCAGTTCCTCCCGTGCCTGCTGTTCGTTGAATATCCGCAACACGATCAGGTGACGGCGGCGCAGCAGAAAGGCGGCACCGGCCAGCAGTGGCAAAAGAACGAGCAATGCCAGCATGCGGGCTTCACGCACGCCCGCATCGACCGAAGGCTCCGATGCCACCAGATGCTGCAACTGCCATCCCGTTGTCGGAACTTCAATCCGCACGTCAAGAAACGCCGATTTCCCGGCACCGCCCGGCATGACGATCCGGACGAGATCGGCCCCTTCCTTTGTGGTGCTGACCACCTCGAACGGCAAGGGCCGCAGTGGCGCATCGCCGAACTGAAGGCTTTCCCGGATAGCGGCCAGCCGATCCGGAGCGATTTCGCCGATGGTCATGAAGCGCCAGGACGGAATACTCGTGACGAGGACTATGCCGCGGTCGTCAACCACATATGTCGGTTTGCCCGAGGCGCTCCAGTCGGCCTCGACGTCATCGAACTCGACCTTGACCACGACCACACCGAGTGGGCCGTTGATGCCGTCGATGCGCTGCGAAATGTAAAGCCCCGGTTTCTTGCTGACGCTGCCAAGCGCAAAATGCTCGGCCCGCCCTTGCGCAAACGCACGCTGAAAATACTCCCTGAACCGATAGTCATTGCCGACGAAACTCGTCGGCTCGCGCCAGTTGCTGGCCGAAACTGCAATTCCGTCCAGCCCGATCACGTAGATAACCGCCGCCTTCGTGCCTGTTGCCAAGGTTTCCAGCTTGCGGTTTAGCCCGCCGAGTGCACTCGAGTCCTTTGCCGTCAGCGCCGTCGCGAGCGCGCTGTCCTGCGAAAGCACGAACGGAAGGGCTCGGTATTTTTCCAGAACCGTACGCAGCAATGCCGCATTCAAATCGGCATCGATGCGGGCCTGGGCTTCCAGTGCGGCCTCAGCGCGACGCTTGCCGATCTCGCCGCTTCCCCAGAGACTTAACAGGATCAATGCCAACGCCACACCGACGTGAACCAGCTGCATCCGCCGGATGCGTTCCTGCAAGGGGAGGGTCGGCCACAACCGTCGGGACACCGAAAAAACCATGATGATTCTGTGCATATTCCAGCACGATTATCAAATCAATTTGTGCGGATTTCCGCATAAATTGCTGGCTCTGTGCAAGATAAGATTTTTTTATTTAGTTTTTACAACAGGTTAAAACGAAAGCCGAAATTGGCATGGAGATTGCGAGGCACTTCCCCAACAGCGGCTCGACTGCTGGACTTGAAGCGAACGGCTCGGGAGGCCGGAACTCGTTCCGGACGAGCCACAAGGAGGAAATCATGATCGCAGCCCCCTTCGACGCGGCCGCAAGGCCCCAAGGCAAAACACCTTTCTACCGGCATCTCTACGTCCAGGTTCTCGCAGCGATTGCCGCGGGTATCCTTCTCGGCCATTTCTATCCGGAACTCGGCACGCAGCTGAAGCCGCTCGGCGATGCCTTCATCAAGCTCGTCAAGATGATCATCGCGCCGGTCATCTTCCTGACGGTCGCCACTGGCATTGCCGGTATGAGCGACCTGCAGAAAGTCGGCCGCGTCGCCGGCAAGGCCATGCTGTACTTCCTGACCTTCTCGACACTGGCGCTCGTGATCGGCCTGATCGTCGCCAATGTCGTCCAGCCTGGTGCCGGCATGCATATCGATCCGGCTTCGCTCGATCCGGCCGCGGTCGCGACCTATACTGAAAAGGCACATGAGCAGAGTATCGTCGGCTTCCTGACCAACATTATCCCGACGACGATCGTCGGTGCCTTTGCCGATGGCGACATTCTGCAGGTCCTGTTCTTCTCGGTTCTCTTCGGCATCGCACTTGCCATGGTCGGCGAAAAGGGCGAGCCTGTCGTCAATTTCCTCAACGCGCTGACGGCGCCGGTCTTCAAGCTCGTCGCTATCCTCATGAAGGCCGCACCGATCGGTGCGTTCGGCGCCATGGCGTTCACCATCGGCAAATACGGCGTCGGCTCGATTGCCAATCTTGCCATGCTGATCGGCACATTCTACCTGACCTCGCTGCTCTTCGTATTCGTCGTCCTCGGCGCGGTTGCCCGCTACAACGGCTTCTCGATCCTGGCATTGCTGCGTTACATCAAGGAAGAGCTGCTGCTGGTGCTTGGCACCTCATCCTCGGAAGCCGCCCTTCCGGGCCTGATGAACAAGATGGAAAAGGCCGGCTGCAAGCGCTCGGTCGTCGGCCTCGTCATTCCGACCGGCTATTCCTTCAATCTCGATGGCACCAACATCTACATGACGCTGGCAGCGCTGTTCATCGCCCAGGCCACGGACATCAATCTCTCCTGGGGCGACCAGATCCTGCTGCTGCTCGTCGCCATGCTGAGTTCCAAGGGTGCCGCGGGCATTACCGGCGCCGGCTTCATCACGCTGGCGGCCACGCTTTCGGTCGTCCCGTCCGTGCCGGTCGCCGGCATGGCGCTCATCCTTGGCATCGATCGTTTCATGTCCGAATGCCGGGCTTTGACCAACCTCGTGGGCAATGCGGTCGCCACTATCGTCGTCGCCCGCTGGGAAAACGAACTCGACATCACGCAACTGGCCGCGGCACTGGGCGGCAAAGACGCGGGTGGTGTTCCTGTGACGGGGCTGCAGCCGGCCGAATAAAACCCGGCTTTCTGGACAGCCCGGTCCTCGCAGAACCGGCCCGTCGAAAGGCGAGCCGGTTTATGCATTCATGCTTGGGCAAGCGGGCATTGGGGTGCACCGCCTCACGCCCGAGGCAGGCTGAACGCCTTATGCCATTCGGCGAATTTCGGCTTGAAGATGCTGAGCCTGGTTCTGCAGCGCAATGTATCGGGGCGTCGGTATGGCGCCGTTATTCCGATCGGCCGCCCACATCGCTTCATGACGTATCTGCCCGTCTTCCGCCTTCAGCTGCTGGGATTCGCTGGCTGACAGGAGGCCTCGTGCCCGATCCGCATTGACGCGCTGGTCGTCGGCCCGGAGCTCTGCGAGGATTGTTTGAAGCCGCGGGCCAGAGACATGAACGGGAGTATAGGCGGGAACAATGAAGGTAGGGCTCTGAACGTCATCATTGGTGATGTCGTCGTCCCCCAGCAGTGCGCGGTCACGATGGCCGTCGCGGTGGTGGTCATCACCGCCGCCGTGCGAACCGGCGAGAGCCACGCCTATGGAAGCCGAGATGAAAATTGCGGAAATCGCTGCGGTCTTTGCAAAAGAAAACATTTGCGTTACCTCAATTGGAAAGACGTTTATAAAAACGTCTCTTGATGTGAAGTCATCTTATAGTGTCGAGTCGCGGCTCGTTGCCGCCGGCAATACATGACTTCAACATTTAGTATAGTTCCGATACTAGCTGCGATCATGTTAAATTAAAATAATATTTTATGACATCTTATTGCCACGATCTATTACAGTTGCAAAAACTTACATTGCCGATAGAACGAGATCTCCATAAAAATATGACGTTGCTTGCATGCATTCGGAAATTTGGCCAAATACGGGCGAATTTCTGAGCATCCGCCGTTCAATTTCGCGAATGCTCTCTCTGCTCTGCATGAAGGTTTAGAGGCGCGTGCGTCACGATCATTCCGCTGGGGCACCCGCTGGTGAATCCATTCCATCGGCATGCTTTTTTCTGTTCCAAAGATTGATGGCCCAGCTGTTGAGCCTGTCCATTTCCACGAAGATGATCGGCGTGATGAACAGCGTCAGCGCCTGCGAGACGATCAAGCCGCCGACGACAGCAATGCCGAGCGGCTGGCGCAGTTCCGAGCTGGCACCGGCGCCGAGCGCAATCGGCAGGGCGCCGAGGAGCGCGCAGAATGTCGTCATCATGATGGGCCGGAAACGTCGCACGCAGGCCTCGTGAATCGCTTCCGACGCCGTCATGCCTGGAGATCGCAAATTCTCCAGCGCCACGTCGATCATCATGATCGCGTTTTTCTTGACGATACCGATCAGCATCAGCAATCCGATGAGGGCAATGATCGACAGGTCGATGCCCATCACCTTCAGCGCAAGCAGCGCGCCGAGAGCGGCTGACGGCAGGCCGGAAAGAATGGTCAGCGGGTGGATAAAACTCTCGTAGAGGATGCCGAGCACAACATAGATCGTCAGTATCGCAGCAAGGATCAATATCGGCGTGTTGGCCTGCGACTGCTGGAAAATCTCCGCCGTTCCTCCATAGGACGTGAAGATGTCCGCAGGCAGGCCAATGTCCCGCTTTATCTGGTCGATCGCGGCCGTGGCATCGCTCAGCGCTTCGCCTGCCGGAAGATTGAACGACACCGTGGTTGAGACAAGTTGTCCCGTCTGATTGATGGTGACCGGCCCGGTTGATCTGTTGACCCTTGCAAAACTGGACAGCGGCACAAGATTGCCGGTGGCGGATGCGACATGAATTCCCTGCAGCGTCTGGTCGTCCCATGGCTTCTTGGTATCGTACTCGACGATCACATCGTAGCTGTCGCCGGTCGATTGAATCTGTGCCGCGGCATAGCTGCCGAACGCCTCTTGCAGCGTCGTTCGCAGCTGGCTGTCGGTAATGCCGTAGGCTGCAGCCTTCTCCTTGTCGACGACAATATTGGCCTGAAGCGCATTGTTCTGCGCGTCGGAGGTCACATCCGTGAACCGCCGATCGGCAAGCATCGTGGTCTCAAGGCGGCCAGCCCACAAGGTCGTCTGGTCGGCACTCAACGCCTGGACGACGAGCTGATACTGGCTGGCCGTCTGGCGTCCGCCGAAGCGCAGGCTCTGTTGCGGCGTGATGAACGCCTGCAGGCCGGGGATTTTGCTGATGCTGGTGCGCAACTCGCGCAGTGTCTGGTCGAGTGTCGGACGCTGCGTCTTGTCCTTCAGCTCGACATACATCGTGCCGTTGTTAAGCGGGCTGCGGACATTGCCGCCGACGATCGACATGACATGGTTGACCGCCGGATTTTGCTTCACCAGCGCCGCCGCCTGGTTCTGCAGATCCCGCATCGCAGAGTAGGAGATGTCCTGCCGCGCGCGGGTGGAGATGGTCAGTCGTCCTATGTCTTCCGTCGGGAAGAAGCTCGTGGGTATCGTCATGAACAGATAGGCCGTCAGCCCGATGGACGCGAAGAACAGCAGTAGAATTGCCGGACGATGGTCGAGACACCAGGCGACCGACCTGTCATATCCCCGAAGTGTCCGCTCGAAGCCGGCTTCGAAGAGACGCAGGACCCAGGGTGGTCTGCTGTGCCCGGTGGAAAGGCGCGAGCCGAGCATCGGCGTGACCGTCAGGGAAACGATTGCCGAAGAGATGATTGCGATAGCAACCACCATGCCGAATTCGTTGAAGATTCGCCCCACGACCCCGCCCATCAACAGGATCGGGATAAAGACCGCGACCAGCGAGACCGACATCGAGATGATGGTATAGCTGACTTCGGCGGCGCCCTTGATCGCCGCTTCCCGCACCGGCATTCCGGCTTCGATGTGGCGGAGGATGTTTTCCAGCATGACGATCGCGTCGTCGACGACGAGACCGACCGCCAACGTCAAGCCAAGCAGCGAGATGTTGTCGATACTGTAGCCAAGCACATACATCATGCCGAAGGTTGAAATCAGCGAAAGCGGCACAGCGAGGCCCGGGATAATCGTCGCGGTCAAGTGACCTGTGAAGAGATAGATAACCAGGACTACCAGGCCGACCGTCAGCAGCAATGTGAATTTGACGTCCGAGATGGCGCCGCGGATCGGCTTTGCCGAATCGTTCATGACCTTCATCGAGACGGATGCCGGCATCTCGGCATGCAAGCCAGGCAGCTTCGCGTTGATGGCATCGACGACATCGACCGTATTGGCGTCCGGCTGGCGTTGGACGGCAAGCATGATACCCCGCTTTCCATCATACCAGCTGCCCGTATTCTGGTTCTCGACACTGTCCTGTACATCGGCGACGTCTTCCAGGTGAATTGGTGCGCCGTTGGGATTGGCGATGACCAGTGAGCGGAACTGCTGGGCATTCGTGCGCTGCGTATCGGCATTGATCGTAATGCTCTGCATATCGTTCTGAAGAGAACCGACCGGAGCGTGGTTGTTGGCGGCGGCAATTGCCGTGTTGACGGTATCGATGCCGATGTTGCGGCTCACCAGTTTGCCCGGATCGACTTCGACACGCACCGCGTAGGTCTGGGCACCGAACACGTTGACCTCGGCAACGCCCGGAAGCGTCGAAAGCGACGGCGAGATGACGTCTTCGGCTATCTCATCCAGCTTGCTATACGGCATCGTGTCGCTTTGCACGGCAAGCAGCATCACCGGCGCGTCGGCCGGGTTGGTTTTGCGATAGCTGGGGGGCGTGGTCATATTGTCAGGCAACTGCCGGGTTGCATGTGAGATCGCGGCCTGCACATCGGCGGCGGCGGCATCGATATTCCGGTTCAGATCGAACTGCAGCACGATGCTGGTATTGCCAAGGGAGTTCGTCGCGCTGATTTCGTCGATGCCGGGAATGGTTTGAAACTGCTTGATGAGGGGGGTCGAAACGGAGGTCGCCATGGTTTGCGGCGATGCCCCGGTCAGCGAAGCAGAAACGCTTATCGTCGGGAAATCGACCTGCGGCAGCGCTGAGACCGGCACCTGCTGGTAGCCTGCGATACCGGCGAGTACGACACCGATGGCAAGAAGCGTGGTCGCGACAGGGCGCTGGATACAGAAATTCGGGATCATGGCTGTGCGCCTGTCAGGAGAGTTTCGGCCTGCAGCTCCGGCTGATCGGCAGAAGCCAAGTTCTCTGTCTGACCGCTGAACTGTTCATCGACATGCTGTTGGTCGGTCAACTGCGCCTGGCCTTCGACCACCACGTGGTCGCCGTCTGAAAGACCTTTCGCAAGGGCGGTGAAACTGCCTTCGGCACGGGCGACAGTGACCGGCGTCAGTTCAACCTTGCCGTCCTTGACGACGTAGGAATAGAAGCCGTCTGCGCCCGGGTTAACCGCCACGGTCGGCACGACGATCTGCTGCTCTGGATCTTTGAAGTGAACCACAAGATTGACGGACTGTCCTGGCCAGAGTGCGCCAGAGGCATTTTCGAATTTTGCCTTGGCAAGGATCGTGCCTGAAGCCGTGTCTATCGTATTGTCGTAGAAGCTTATCTGCCCCTGGCGGGCCTTGCCTTTATCCGACTGCGGAACCGTGGTGACATCGACAGGCCCGGCGGCAAGCGCCAGTTTCAATCGGCGCAGATTGCGCTCCTCCAGATGAAACTTCACATAGATCGGATCATATTTGGCGATCGTCACGATCGCCGTCCCTGCACTCACGAAGGCACCACGGCTGACACCGACATCACCCAGGCGACCATCGAAGGGCGCGCGGATCTGGGTATTTTCCAGAACAACCTGATCGGCGGCAAGATTGGCCTTGTCGACGTCCAGTGTGGCGGCTGCCGTATCGCGCGCCGCTTTGGCCTGTTCGTAGGTCTGCTGTGTTCCGGCGGTCTGGATGAGAAGATCGTTCGCTCGCTTCAGCGCGGCCTTGGCCTCCGTGAAAGCAGCGTTGTCGCGAACGATCGTTGCATTGTCCCGATCGACGGCAGCCTGCGCGGTGCGGTCGTCGAGTTCGGCAATCAAATCACCCTGTTTGACAACCGCGCCGTCGATCACGTCGACCGCGGTGACGACGCCCTGCTCTTGCGCGGCGATCGCCGTGGTGTCATCGGCTTCTGCCCATCCTGATGCGGTGACGTCCATCGGCAGCGTCGTTTTGGTCGCCGACACCGTCTTGACGAGTGTCGGTCCGCCATTGCCGCGCCGGTGTCGGCCGCCACCTGCCTGATCTCCGGCTTGGACTTGCCCCCCGCCGACATGCTTGCCATCGCCATTTTCGGCTTGGAGAGCCGGTTGCTTGGTAAATTGCGAAAGATAGGGAATGCGATCACCCCCCAATGCGCCGACGCCAACGCCGACGACTGCAACAACACATACAGTTGGCCAGAATTTTTTCATGTGAAGGACCGAGTTTTGAATGAATTGCGCGAAGCGTTCGAAGCGCTATAGAGCCTCGGATATTGCGGCGCAAAAAAGACACACCTCCCCGTGGTCGATCACTAACCCGTTATAAATGCTTAAATTTTTGTAATGAATCGGCGGCATCACAAAACGAGAAAGACCGAACACTTCGGGGCAATGATCCGCGGCGAAAACGGTGGCTCTTGTCGCTGACGACGGTGATACGCATGCGCGGCGATCGCGTCATCCGCCCATCGGCGTCGAATGGTTCATTGACGGGCCATCGCTCGCAAACGCAGATACTTGGTTTGAGGGGAAAAAGTGCCGTAGTTACTGCGCAAGTCCCGAATTTTTGGTGGCCTCACGGAACCGGGCCGGCGTATAGCCGGTGAGATGGCGGAAGCTGCGGGCAAACGCGCTCAGTTCGCTATAGCCGAGCTGGGCCGCGATGATCGGGATCGGCAGGCGTGTATTGGCAAGCAGGCTCTTTGCGATCTCCATCCGCACCATGTTGCGCAGTTCGGCATAATTGACGCCGGCTTCGCCGAGCTTGCGCTGAAAACTGCGCAGGCTCATGCCGAAATCTCCAGCCGCATCCTCTATGTCGATGCTGGCATGCTGACAAAGCGCGGCCGTGATCCATGCCTTGAGGGCGGTCACGAGATCGAGGCGTTTCTCGCGGCGATAGAGAAGATCGGAGAGTTCGGAGGCAACGCGGAGATGACTTTGTTCGTCGCCGCCCTTGCCGATCGGGCGATCGAGAAATCTCTTCGGAAAGACGATCGCATTTTCCCGTCGACCAAATGCCAGGCGGCAGGCAAAATGTGCGTGATAAAGCGCCAGATTCTCGCCTGGATTATGCTCAAACTCTATGCAGGACGGCGTCCAATCCGCCCCGATCGTCGTCTTCAATATCGTGTTGAAGACGCTCTGCGTAAAATCCGCATCCTGGGTTTTATGGCGAACGGTGTTGTCGCAGATCGAATAGGAAAAGCGCGCAACCTCATTCTCTACCACCAGTGCCGAGCGGGTATTGCTCTGCAAAGCCGGAAAATAGCGGCTGAATTGGGTCAGCCCGTCTTTCAACGTCGGGGCCGTCAGAAAAAGCGCCGCCAGCGCGCCAAGTGCCTCGAATTCAAACTCTTTCCCGAGTTTCAAGCCCAGCAACGGATCGTTCTTTTCTTCCGATGCGACCTCAAGCGTTGAGGTGAAGGCCGCAAGCGGCATGAAGTCGCCGTCGGCAAACAACGCAGTGTTGCCAAGGCCGACCCGGGCCGAAACGGTGCTCATATCGAGCCCCCCAAGACGGATCGATGCCAGCAACCCGTCCATGGCAGAAGAGGCGATCATACCGGCTGTTTGCATGGTTTGCCCTCCGAATGGCTTCAGCAAATCCGACGCAAAAAACATGCCAGCCTCAATTGCTCGCGACTCCTGCGTTTTGGCGTGAAGTGTCAAATACAAGGGCGGCGAATTTCGCGTAGCATCAATTCCAGAATGTAAAAATCCATTCCTTGAAGTAAAGGCAGACGCCAATTTGCCTATAGATGGCGGATATAAAGCGTATTTGAGAAATAAATACGCAAGAACTGAAATATATCAGGAAAACAACCGTAACATTGACCGCACGAAGAAAAGGAATTCCTTATGTCCGTGATCGAACTTGGAGGGGCTGGAACCGATCTCCGGCGCAATGCGATCGGCGTCAGCCATATCGTCTTTTTCGTCGTGGCCGCCGCAGCTCCCCTGACGGCAGTCGTCGGCGCCTCGCCGGCCGCATTCGCTTTCGGAAACGGATCCGGCGTGTCGGCCACCTATCTTCTTGTTGGCGCGCTTTATCTCCTGTTTAGCGTCGGCTTCACGGCGATGAGCCGTTTCGTCGGCTCGGCCGGTGGCTTCTATCCCTACATCGCGGCCGGTCTCAGCCGCCCCGCCGGCGTGGCTGGTGCATTTATCGCACTCGCTACCTATATCGCCATAGAACTGGCGGTATTCGGCCTCTTCGGTTTCTTCGTGAATGACATCGTCAAGACCTCCGGCGGCCCCGATATTGCCTGGTGGGCATATGGCTGCACGCTCGCGATCCTGATCTACGCCTGCGGCCGCCGGAACATCGAGTTTTCGGGCCGCATCCTCGGCTATTGCATGATCGCGGAGATCGCCATACTCGCCCTGTTTTCGCTTCGGGTGCTGATATCCGGTGGCGGCCCCGAGGGCATAACGCTCGCGCCATTTGGCTTTTCGGCTGTTTTCGGCCCCGGAATGGGTGTCTCGCTGGTCTTCGTCGTGGCCTCCTTCATCGGCTTCGAGGCAACGGCCATATTTGGCGAGGAAGCGCGCGATCCCAAGCGGACCATCGCCCGAGCCACCTATATCGCCGTCATCATCATCGCCGTGTTCTATGCTTTCGTCACCTGGGCGGTGGCGCTGCACTACGGACCGTCGAAGATCGCAGCCGAAGCGACCGCCAACACCGCGACGCTCTATCTGACGGCCGTGCAGGCGATGCTGGGTGGCCCGGCCGGAATTGCCCTGAACGCCCTGCTGGTCACCAGCCTCTTTGCCTGCGCGCTCTCCTTCCACAATACGATCAACCGCTATTTCTACTCGCTCGGTCGCGAGGGCCTGACCTGGTCGGGCTTCGCCCGCACGCATGGAACCCATCAGTCGCCCTATATGGCAGGTGCAGTGCAGACCGCGATGATGATCGTGCTGATCCTCGCCTTTGCGCTCAGTGGACAGGATCCCTATGCCGTCGTCTTCGCCTGGATGGGGGCCTTTGCCAGCGTCGGCATCCTTGCTCTGCAGACGATGGTCTGCCTGGCCGTGATCGGCTTTTTCCGGGCCGATGCGCGCGGCGTCAGCGCCTGGCATCGCATCGTCGCGCCGCTCGTCAGCATGGCGGGGCTCATGGTCTGCCTGGTATTGATGATCCTGAACCTTCCGCTCGTCAGCGGTTCGGAATCCCCGATCGTTGCAAGCTTCCCCATCATCCTGGCCGGGATCGGCATTGCCGGCGCGGCGCTCGCCGTCTGGCTGAAAACCCGGAAGCCGGAAGTCTACGCCAATCTTGGCCGCGCCTTCGCATAATTCATGCAGCCTGTATCCCCCACATGAACAAAGGCGACGGCGGGACGGATGCCCTCTGCCGTCGCCCTCCGGCGAAAAAGCATAGTCAAATCGACAAAGGAAGAACACCATGGACACCTGCTGCGTTTCCAACCCGCCCCGCCAGATGCCGCTTAACGTCAGCCATCCGCTACAGCCGCTAACGCCGGCGGAGATCCGCCAGGCGGCTTCTATCGTCCGCAAGTATCCGCCTTATGGGGACGACACGCGCTTCGAAACGATCGAACTCATGGAGCCGGAAAAGCAGACCGTGCGCGCCTTCTCGCCAGGTGCGCCGATTGCCCGAAAGGCGCGCGTCAACGTGTTTAGCTCCGCCATCGTCAGCGTCACCAGCCTCGTCGTCTGCCTCGATACGGAAACGATCGTCAGCCGCAAGGATCTCCCTGGCAAACGGCCGATGATCCAACTCGAGCAGTTCCTCGGTATCGAGGGGATAGTGCGTGCCGATCCGGATTTTATCGCCGCCTGCGAACGACGCGGGATCACCGACATGAGCACGGTCTGCATCGATCCCTGGTCGGCGGGCAATTTCGACGTGCCGGGCGAGGAGGGCCGTCATCTCTGCCATGTCTTCTGCTGGCTGCGTCTGCGGGAAAACGAGAATTTCTACGCCCATCCGATCGAGGGGCTGAACGCCGTGATCGACCTCAACACCAACGAAGTGATCCGCGTGGATGACTACGGCATCGTGCCGCTCCCCATGCAGGAGGTGAACTACGAAAGCCAGTTCATCGAAACATTCCAGCCGCAGGCCAAACCGATCAATGTCGTTCAGCCGGAAGGCGTGAACTTCACGTTCGACGGTCACAGGATCGTCTGGCGCAACTGGTCTCTCGTGGTCGGCTTCAATGCACGCGAGGCGCTGACGCTCCATGATATACGCTTCGATGGCCGCCCGATCGTCAATCGCGCCTCGATTGTGGAGATGACGGTGCCTTACGGCAGCCCGGACAACGGCCATTTCCGCAAGAACGTCTTCGACATCGGCGAATACGGCATCGGCAAGCTTGCCAACTCGCTGACGCTCGGTTGCGATTGCCTCGGTGTCATCAAATATCTCGACGTGCATCTCAACACCATGGATGGCGAGCCGTGGACGATCGAGAAGGCGATCTGCGTGCATGAAGAGGATTCAGGCCTTCTCTGGAAACACATCGACTTCCGCACGGAGCGCGCCGAAATCCGTCGCGGCGCCAAGCTGGTCATCTCCACCATCTGCACGGTGGGCAACTACGAGTACGGGCTTTACTGGTACCTCTTTCTCGACGGCACGATCGAACATGAGGTCAAGGCAACGGGGATCATCAATACGGCCGCCTGCATTCCCGGCCAGCCACCGAAATACGGGCGCGAAGTGGTGCCCGGCGTCGTCGGCCACATCCACCAGCACATTCTCTGCGCCCGCCTCGACATGGCGGTGGATGGCGACGCCAACAGCGTGGTGGAATGCAACACCTATGCCGAGCCGCTCGGCCCGACCAATCCCTATGGAAATGCCTTCTACGAGGAGCAGACCGTGCTGACGCGGGAAAGCGAGGCGGCGAGGCGCGCCGATCCGGCGTCACACCGGTATTGGAAGGTCATCAATCCGAATAAGACCAACTATGCAGGCTCGGCCGTCGGCTACAAGCTGGAGGCCAACCATTGCGTCACCCCCTTCGTCCATCCGGACTCGCCCTCCGGCAAGCGGGCAGCCTTCGTGCAGAACCACCTCTGGGTCACGGCCTACGATCCGGACGAACGCTTTCCTGCCGGCGACTTCATGAACCATTCCGACGGAACGGGCGGGCTTGTCGAATTCATCGCCAAGGACAGGCCGATCGAGAATACCGATATTGTTCTCTGGCATGTCTTCGGGCTCCATCATCCCGTGCGGATCGAAGATTTCCCGGTGCAGCCCTGCGTCTTCACCGGCTTCAAGCTCATGCCGAGCGGCTTCTTCAATGGCAACCCGGCGATAAACCTGCCGCCGGTCGTCAACGCGGCAAGCTGCCCGGCTTGAAGCCACGTGCCATGAACGGCGATATCGTCAAACCGAAAGGACAATGATGCCAGATCCAGCGATGCTCACCGGCGTCATTGCCGGGGGCCTGTTGATGGGCCTTGCAGGCAGCCTGCACTGCGCAGGCCAATGCGGCGGCATCGCATCGTCGCTCCTGATC
>Ga0307515_10010023_pt1 | contig 18237 bp, 12 predicted proteins | sample 17_EM_MG_FD_194513 | JGI IMG/M metagenome (GOLD analysis project Ga0307515, IMG submission 194513) | Populus trichocarpa ectomycorrhiza microbial communities from riparian zone in the Pacific Northwest, United States - 17_EM | ecosystem: Host-associated > Plants > Roots > Unclassified | place... | reverse complement strand
CGAGAGCCACCGACGAAGCCGGATGCCTCGCCGAACGAGGCGAAACGCACCTCGCACCTCGCCTACCCAAGCTCTGACACCGGGGGCCGGCCGGCCCATGCACGCACCGCGACCAGACCCGCACCCGAAACCGGGGGAAAGGGTTGCCCGAAGGACATGTAGTAGAGGTCGACCATCTACGGAGCCCCGCACGGTAGCTACGGAACGCGCCCAGTACGGACACCCCACAATGGCCAGCTCTTGACCCCAAGCACTCCGAAACCCCTCACGGGACGCCTGGCCCAAGCACGACGCCCCCTCCGGTGCGCAGTAAACGGCAACCCATCCCCGGGCCTGGACCGGAGGCACCAAGAAAGAGACGGATCCTGGCCCGTAGGAAACCCGGACTGGACGACTCGCTAGAGCCACCGGTCTATCTGCACGACCGCTGACGCGCCAGCCTCGCTCCGCGCCCGAGCTCTCCAGGAATGCCATCGGTGTCGGCGAGATGGGGAAATGTTCCGGTTTGTTGGGCGGAAAGTCCGGATGGTGGAATGGGCGGCCATGGGGTGGCAGTGGGCGAGCATGGCGCCCGGCATGCGGGAGCACGGTCGCCGACGTGGCACCCATCTGCGCGACCTCCAGGGCGGCCGATGGGGTGGATGGGCGAGCCGATCGTGGTCAGGTGCAGCCCAATCAGCCGACCCCGGTCAGGTGAGCGGGCGGCCGCCCGGCACCCGCATGACGGCGCCGTAGCAGGACACGTCGACGGCCGAGGGGCGTGGCCGGGGAGCGTCGTCGGCCCGCCAGTCGGCGATCGGCACGAGGCCCGGCGCGACGGGCTCCAGCCCGGCGAAGAGGGCGGTGATCTCGGCGGCGGACCGGGCCCGGAACCGCCCGTCGGTGTTGGCGGCGTTGAGCTTGGCGATGACGGACGACGGCACGTCGTCCCACGTGCAGTGCGAGGCCACCACGTAGCTGCCGGCCGGCAGCGCCTCGACGAGCCGCGAGACGATTTCGCGCGGCTCCTCGTCGTCGCGGATGAAGTGCAAAATCGCCACCAGCATCAGCGCGACCGGTACGGAGAGATCCAGCGTGTCGCGCAGCTCGTCGTGGAGCAGAATCTTCTCCGGCTCGCGCAGGTCGGCGTCGAGGTAGGTGGTCGCGCCCAGCGGTGAACTGCTCAGCAGCGCCCGGGCGTGGCTCAGCACGATCGGGTCGTTGTCGACGTAGACGACCCGGGCCGACGGTTCGATCGCCTGGGCCACCTCGTGGGTGTTGTCCGTCGTGGGGATGCCGGTGCCGATGTCGAGAAACTGGCGGATGCCCTGCTGGGCCAGGAACCGCACGCTCCGCTTCAGAAACATCCGGTTTTCCAGGGCGGCTACGCGTACGGTCGGCATCGCGGCGGCGATGAGGTCGCCCGACGCCCGGTCGGCGGCGAAGTTGTCCTTGCCGCCCAACCAGTAGTTGTACCGGCGGGCGGGATGCGCCGTCGTGGTATCGATGCGTGCCGCCAACGATGCGCGGTCAAAGCCGGCCATGTGCGCCCCCGTCGGTCCATCAAACAAACCGCAATGCCGGCCATCGTAGCGACGGACGCCACCCGCCACAGACCCTCGTCACATTGCAGTCGCATTGCCACGCCGGTATGGTTGATGCAATGCAGTCGTATTGCAAAGGAGGATCGGGGATGCGGGTGATCGCCTTGTCCGAGGCCGGCGCCGACCTGATCGGGCTCGTCGGCGGCAAGGCGGCCGGCCTGGGCGAGCTGATCCGGCGCGGCGAGCGGGTGCCGCCGGGCTTCTGCGTCACCACCGAGGCGTACCGGGAGGCTCGGATCCCGCGGGAGGAGATCGCTGCCGCGTACGAGCGACTCGGCGCCGGCCCGGTAGCGGTGCGCTCCAGCGCGACCACCGAGGATCTGCCCGCCGCGAGTTTCGCCGGGCAGCAGGACACCGTCCTCGGGGTCACCGACGTCCCCGGCCTGCTCGCCGCGATCACGAAGTGCTGGGAATCGCTGCACAGCGCGCGGGCGGTCGCCTACCGCGACGCCCACGCCGTCGATCACGAGGCCGCTCGGATGGCCGTCATCGTGCAAACGATGGTCGCGCCGAAGGTGGCCGGGGTGATGTTCACCGCGAACCCGCTGACCGGCTGCCGCACCGAGACGATGATCGACGCCGCCCCCGGCCTCGGCACGGCCGTGGTGGACGGCGCTACCAAGGTGGATCACTACGTCCTCGACGGGTCGACGCCGGACGCTGCGGGATGCGTGACGCCGGCCCAGTTGGCGGAGTTGCGGGCCACGGGCGAACGGCTCCAGGGCCACTTCGGCTGCCCGGAGGACGTGGAGTGGGCGATCGATCGGGAGGGCACGGTGTGGCTGCTGCAGTCGCGCCCGATCACCACGCTGTTTCCCCTGCCGCCGGCCACCGGGCAGCCGCTCCCCCGCGTCTACCTGGAGTTCGGCCACGTGCAGGGCATGCTGCGGCCGGTCACCCCGATGGGCATGTCCACCCTGAAGGCGCAGGTCGCGGCGATGCTCGCCGCGCTCGGGATCAGGGCCGACGTGGTCGACATCGGCGGGCGCCTGTACGGCGACCTGACCGACCTGGCCCGCGGCCGCGCGACCCGCAAGCGGCTGGTCCGGCTCCTGGCGGTCGACTTCGGCCCCCGGGCCCAGGCGGCGATGCTGCACATCCTGGCCGATCCCCGATTCGCCCCGCGCAAGGGCGGCCCGAAACGCCCGCCGGCTGGCTCCCCGTTGCAGACGGCCACGCGTGCGATGGTCGGCATCGTCCGGACGCTGGCCCGGCCCGACGCGGCGCGGATCCGGCTGGTCGCCGCGGTCGAGCAGCTGAAGCACGGGTCGGCCGCGCCGGAAGGGCTGCGCACGGCCGCCGAGCGACTGGCCTTCGTCCGCGCGCAGGACCCGACGGGCAGCGCCGATGCCCTGGTCTGGCCGATCGTGACCGGCATGCTCTGTGCTGCCCTGCCGACCCAGTTGCTGAAGGGCGTCGCCACCGCCGAGGAGATCCACACGGTGCTGGGCGGGATGCCGCACAACGTCACCATCGAAATGGATCTGGCCCTGTGGCGGCTGGCCCGGCGCGCCGACCCGCACCGCCGGCTGCTGCTCGACACCCCGCCGGCGGAGCTTGCGGCGCGATACCGGCAAGGCGCGCTCCCCGAGCTTGGGCTAGCGGATTTCCTGGCCGACTACGGGCACCGGGGCGCCGCCGAGGTCGACCTGGGTATGCCGCGCTGGGACGAGGACCCGACCCCGGTTTTCGCCGCGATCGCCAACTATCTGCGGGTCACCGATCCGGAGCAGGCGCCCGACCTGCGATTCGCCCGCGCCGCCGCGACGGCCGAGGCGACCCTCGCCGACCTGCTCGTGCGGGCCCGCCGCCGCCGGCCGGTGCGCGGCCGGATCGCCGGGTTCCTGCTGCGCCGGGCGCGCTCGCTGGCCGGCCTGCGCGAGTCGGGCAAGTTCGCCGGCCTGTACCGGATTGGGGAGCTACGCCGGCAACTGCTGCTCATCGGCGCCGACCTGACCGGCGCCGGCCTACTGGACCAGCCGGGCGACGTCATGTTCCTCACCCAGGACGAGGCACACGCCGCCGTGCACGAGGGAGCCGACCAGCGGGAGACGGTGGCCACCCGCAGGACGGTGTATGAGCGCGAATTGCGGCGTCGGGCCGTACCGGTAGCGCTGCTGTCGGATGGCACCGACGTCGAGGCCGTCATGCCCGCGGCCGCGGCGGACGGCGCCCTCCGGGGTGTCGGCGCGGCGGCGGGCCGGGCGACCGGGCCCGCAAGGGTCGTCCACGATCCGGCGACCGCCCATCTCGAGCCCGGCGACGTCCTGGTCGCCGCGACCACCGACCCCGGCTGGACCCCGCTGTTTCTGACGGCGGCCGCGCTGGTCACCGAGACCGGCGCGATCATGGCCCACGGCCCGACCGTGGCCCGGGAGTACGGCATCCCCGCGGTCATCTGCGTCCCCGACGCGACCCGGAAGATCACCACCGGCCAGCTGATCACCGTGGACGCGGGAGCCGGCACAGTCACCATCGAGTCCCGAAAGGAAGGACCACTATGACCACCCCATTGCTGCGCCGTGCCGCGGCAACCGAGGCCGCAATGTGGCGCAGCATGTACGTGTGGGCCCGGCGCCGGCCCCCGACACCCGGCGAGGAGACGTTCGGCTACCTCGGCGTGGTCAAGCCGATCATGGGCGTCTTCATCGGCCTGTCGGTGGTCGAGATCCCGATCTTCGATCTCATCGTCCGCAAGGTGGTGCCCTGGGAGCCGGCCCGCTGGATCGTGCTGGTGCTCAGCATCTGGGGTCTACTCTGGATGTTCGGCTTCGTGGCGAGCCTGAAGGTCCACCCGCACGTGATCAGCGAAGCGGGTCTCCGCGTGCGGCTGAGCGCCTCGGTCGACGTCACCGTGCCGTGGGAGAACGTCGAAACGGTGCGCAAGGGCTACCGCACCATGCCGTCGGGCAAGTCGGTGCAGGTCGAGGAGGAGGGCGACCGGCGGGTGCTGCACATCGTGGTGGGCAGCCAGACCAGCGTCGACGTCCGCCTGCGTGAGCCGATGGGCTTCGACCTGCCGAAGGGCCCCACCGGCCCGGTCGACGAGGTGCGCCTCTACGCCGACGACCCGGACGCCCTCGTTCGAGCGGTAAATCTCCATACGTCCGCACTGTGAAAGCATCGATGTCATGCCGAAGAAGGTCGACCGCCAGGAGCGCCGCACGCTCATCGCCGACGCGCTGATGCAGGTCGCCGCGGAGCAGGGGCTGGAGGCGGTCAGCCTGCGGCACGTGGCGACGGCGGCCGGCGTGTCGCCGGGCATGGTGCAGCACTACTTCCGCACCAAGGACGAGATGATGGCGTTCGCGCTGGCCGCGGTGCGCGACCGCAACGAGGTCCGGGTCACCAAGGCGGTCGCGGGGCTGGGTGTCGACCCGGCGCCGCGGCTGTTGCTGCGCACGATGATCGCGGCCCTGCTGCCGCTCGACGAACACACGCGTGAGGACGGGCGAGTGGCGCTGGCCTTCCTCGCCTACACCGCGGTACGACCGGCGGCCGCGTCCATGCTGCGCGCGGAGACCACGCAGATGGTCGACTTCATCGCGGGCCTGCTGCCCGCCCCGCACGCCCACGACACCGCGTCCGGCCTGCTGGCGCTGATGGAGGGCCTGGGCGTCTATCTGCTCGGCGGTCACTACACCGCCAAGCAGGCCCTGAGCACGCTGGACGCCCACCTCGACCTGGTCTTCGGCCCGGGCTAGGTAAATAACCGGGTCGAACCTGTCAGGAATCTGGGTGCTGTCTCGTTCGGGAGGCATGCGCACAGACGGGAACAAGACCATGCGGCACCGCATCATCGTCCTCGGGGCCGGATATGCCGGCACCTCCGCGGCCGGATACCTCGCCCGGCACCTGCACCCCGACGACTTCGAGATCACCGTCGTCAACGCCGAACCCGACTTCGTCGAGCGGATGCGCCTGCACCAACTCGCCGCCGGTCGGCCGCTGCGCCGCCACGGCCTGGCGAAGATGTTCGCGGGCACGGGCATCCGGCTGCGAGTCGCGCGCGTCACCGCCGTTGACACGCAGCGGCGGACCGTCACCGTAAGCGATGGCGAAGGCGCCGACCGGATTGAGTACGACACCCTCCTCTACACGCTCGGCAGCACCATCGGCGAGAACGGCGTCGCGGGCGTGGGCGAGTACGCCTTCCACGTCGCCGGACGGCCGGCGGCGCTACGCCTGCGGAAACGCCTGGACGACCTGGGCGAGGGCGGAACGGTGCTGGTCGTCGGCGGCAACCTGACCGCGATCGAGGCCGCCACCGAGTTCGCCGAGTCCCGGCCCGGGCTGCGCGTCACCCTCGCCACCAGCGGCGAGCTGGGCGGTTGGCTGGGCCCGAAGGGCCGCCGTCACCTGCTGCGCTCCTTCGACGGCTTCGGCATCGCCGTCCACGAGCACACCACCATCGAACGCGTCGAGCGGACCGGTGCCGTCGCCGCCGACGGTACGGTCTTCGCCGCCGACGCGACCGTGTGGGCGGCCGGCTTCGCCGTGCATCCCATCGCCGCCGCCAGCGGCCTGGCTGTCGAGGACGACGGCCGGATCACCGTCGACCGCATGATGCGGTCCGTCTCGCACCCCGAGGTCTACGCCGCGGGTGACAGCGCCTACGTCATCGGCGAGAACGGTCAGCCGCTGCCGATGTCGTGCGCCTCGGCGGGTTTCACCAGGATGCAGGCGACGGCCTCGATCGTCGGGGACCTCACCGGTGGCACGATCTCAAGGACCTCGCTGGCATACCTCGGCAACTGCATCAGTCTCGGCGGGCGCGACGCGATCTTCCAAGCGGTCGACGGCGACGCCCGGTCGAAGCCCTGGTCCCTGCGGGGCCGGCCGGCCGCGCGCTTCAAGGCGTTCGTGCTCAGGGGCTCCGCCTGGAACATGAGCCACCCGACCTACGGACTGCCGACCCGCCGGCGCCGCCGGGCCACCACGCTCGACCGCGCTCCCGCGGCGGTCGCTGGTTAGCCTGGCCGGCATGGACTCTGCCACCGTGGCGCGTTTCGAGGCCAACCGATCCCGGTTGGCCTCGCTTGCGTACCGTTTGCTCGGCTCGGCCACCGACGCCGAGGACGCGGTGCAAGACACGTTCCTGCGCTGGCACGCCGCCGACCGGCAACACATCGAGGTGCCCGAGGCGTGGCTGACCAGGGTGATCACCAACCTCTCCCTCGACCGGCTCCGGTCGGCGCAGATGCGCCGGGAACGCGCGGTCGGCGACTGGCTGCCCGAGCCCCTCCTCGACGGCGACCCGATGCTGGGCCCGGCCGACACCGCCGAGCAGCGCGAATCGGTGACCCTGGCGGTGCTGACGCTGCTGGAACGCCTGCAGCCGGTCGAACGGGCCGTCTACGTCCTGCGCGAGGCCTTCGCCTACAGCCACGCCGAGATCGCCGAGATCCTCGACATCACCGAGTCCGCGAGCCAGCAGCACGCCCACCGGGCCCGGCGCCGGGTCGCCGCCGAGCGCGTCGTCAGCGACATCGACCGCGCGACCGCCCGCCGCATCGTCGAGGCGTTCGTCGATGCCGCCTCCTCGGGCCGCACGGAACGGTTGGTGGCGCTGCTCACCGACGACGCGACCGCGATCTCCGACGGCGCCGGGCAGTCCAGGAGATGGCTGCGGTTCTCGGCCCCCGAACGGGTCGCCGCCGTCCTGCGGGCCGCCTTCAAGCCGACGCCGGCGAAGCGGAGACTGCTGGGCGGCTCCCCGGCCGTGCACGCCGGCGTGATCAACGGCTGCCCCGCCCTCATCACCGCGTTCGACGACCGGGTGGTGGGCGTGGTGGTCCTGGACATCCGCGGCGACAAGGTCGCGGTCCTGCGCGGCATATCCGACCCGGACCGACTCCGCCGCCTCACGGAGCAATGGCGGCGGCGTCAGCACGATGACCCGCTCATCCCCTCGTGGTGACGGGCAGCCGCAGCTCGCAGGTCGCCTCGTCCGCGGTCAGCGCCACCACCAGCTCGCCGGCGCGGACTCGCCAGGGCGCGGGATCGCCGGACCGGACGACCCGGACGGTCGCGCCGTCCCGGGTCACCTCGAAGGTCGTCGGAGTCGGGCCCGGCACGATCACCGTCCGGGTGCCCTCGGCTAGTTCGTACAACGCCAGCGTGATGCCGTCGCGGTAGTCGTAGTCCGGCCGGTCCTCCCGGGCGCCGAGCGGGACCACCGAGTCCGGGCGCACCAGCAGCGGCACACTGGCGAAGCCGTGCGTCTCGCGAACCCACCGCGGCCCCTCCACCACCTCCCCGGTCAGGAACTTCGTCCAGCGGCCCGCCGGCACGTAATAGCTGGTGTCGCCGGCCGCGCTGAACACCGGCGCGACCAGCAGGTTGTCGCCGAGCAGGTACTGCCGGTCCAGGTGGGTGGCGCCCGGGTCGTTCGGGAAATCGAAGGCCATCGGCCGCATTACCGGCAGGCCTTCGCTGTGCGCCCGGCCGGCCGCGGCGAACAGGTACGGCATCAGCGCATGCTTGAGCTTGGTGAACGCCCGCAGCACGTCGACGGCCTCCTCGTCGAACAGCCACGGCACCCGGTACGTCTGGTTGCCGTGCAGCCGGCTGTGCGAGGAGAGCAGCCCGAACGGGATCCACCGCTTGAACACGGCAGGATCCGGCAGCCCCTCGAAGCCGCCGATGTCGTGGCTCCAGAAGCCGAAGCCGGACGCCGCCAAAGACAAGCCGCCGCGCAGGCTTTCCGCCATCGACTCGTAGGTGGACGAGTTGTCGCCGCCCCAGTGCACCGGGAACTGCTGGCCGCCGACCGTTGCGGAGCGGGCGAAGACCACCGCCTCACCCTCGCCGCGGTGCTCGCGCAGCACGTCGAACACCGTCTTGTTGTATAGCTGGGTGTAATAGTTGTGCATGCGTTCCGGGTCCGAGCCGTCGGACCAGGTCACGTCGAGCGGGATGCGTTCGCCGAAGTCGGATTTGAAGGCGTCGACGCCCATGTCGAGCAGGGCGCGCAGCTTGGCCGCGTACCAGTCGCGGGCGTCCGGGTTGGTGAAGTCGACCAGCGCCATGCCGGCCTGCCAGCGGTCCCACTGCCAGACGTCGCCGTCGGGCTTGCGGACCAGGTAGCCGGCCGCCATGCCCTCGGCGAACAGCGCCGAGCGCTGCGCGATGTACGGGTTGATCCAGACGCAGGTGCGCAGGCCCCGGTCGGAGAGCCGCTTGAGCATGCCGGGCGGGTCGGGGAAGATCCGCGCGTCCCACTCGAAGTCGCACCAGCTGAACTCGCGCATCCAGAACGTGTCGAAGTGGAACACGCTCAGCGGCAGGTCCCGCTCGGCCATCCCGTCGACGAAGCTGGTCACCGTCTCCTCGTCGTAGGAGGTGGTGAACGACGTGCTCAGCCAGAGCCCGAAGGACCAGGCCGGGGGCAGCGCGGGGCGCCCGGTGAGCGCGGTGTACTTGCGCAGGATGTCTGCCGGGGTGGGCCCGTAGATCACCAGGTAGGACAGGGACTGGCCGGCGACGCTGAACTGGGTGCGGGACACCAGCTCGGAGCCGACCTCGAAGGACACCCGGCCCGGGTGGTCGACCAGCACGCCGTAGCCGCGGTTGGTGAGGTAGAACGGCACATTCTTGTACGCCTGCTCGCTGCTGGTGCCGCCGTCCTCGTTCCAGATGTCGATCGTCTGGCCGTTCTTGACCAGCGGGCCGAAGCGTTCGCCGAGCCCGTACACGGCCTCGCCCACACCCAGGTCGAGTTGCTCGTGCACGTACTGCTCGCCGGCGACGGTGTCGACGATGCCGATGCCCTTCCAGCCGCTGCCGGTCAGCCGCTCGCCGTCGGCGAGGAAGTCCAGCCGCCACTGGTCGCCGCCGGCGAACCGGGCGGTGAGCGCGCCGGAGGTCAACGCGGTCTCGTCCAGCACGGGCACGAACGCGGGGTCGGCGGCTATCTCGAACTCGGGCCGGCGCGGCCGGGCGCCGGCGAAGTGGCTGATCGTCACGCGGACGACGTCGGCCATCGGCGCGGTGCAGGCGACGGTGATGATCGGCGCGTCGAGGGTGTCCCCGCGCCCGTGCACCCGCTTCGCGGTCGCGTACGCGGTCAGCGATCTAGCATCCGACGAGGTGTCCTGGAGCTGCACCGGGTGCAGCACCGTGACGCCGTCGCGCTTGCGCCAGTAGCCGTCGGTGAACTTCATACACGTTCCTTTACTTGATGGCGCCGGCAGTAATACCGCGGGTCAATGTCCGCTGGAAGATCAGGAAGAAGAGCATCGCGGGCAGGATGCCGATCAACGCCGAGGCGCTGGTGGTGGTGGCGTCCATCTGCCGGTCGCCCTGCAGCACGCCGAGCGCGACCGGGACGGTCTGGTTGTCGTTGGAGATCAGGAAGATCAGCGGCAGGAAGAACTCGTTCCAGGTCCAGATGAAGAAGAACGTGAACAGCACCGCGAGGGTCGGCCGGCTCACCGGGACCACGACCCCCCAGAGCGTGCGCCACCGGCCCGCGCCGTCGACCTCGGCGGCGTCCAGCAACTCGGTCGGGAACTCCGCGTAGACCGAGGAGAGCAGGTAGGTGCCGAACGCGCTCTGGATCACCGTGAAGATGATGATGATCGAGAGCAGGCTGTCGTACAGGTGCAGGCTCTTCGACAGGTAGTAGAGCGGGTAGACCAGCACCTCCTGCGGCAACAGGTTGGCGACCAGGAAGAAAACCAGGAACCAGACCCGGCCGCGGACCCGGCCGATGCCCAACGCGTACGCGTTGAAGACCGAAAGCACGACGGCGAGCACCGCCACGACGGCGCTGGTGACGAAGCTGTTGAGCAGTTTGCGGCTGAAGTCGACGCGCTGCCAGAAGTCGACGATGCCCGACCAGTGCAGCGACTTCGGGATGGACAGCGGCCCGTTGCTCGCATAGTCCGCCGGGCTCTTGACCGCGTTGAGCGCGACCACGAGCAGCGGCGCCACGATGAGCAGCAGCAGAACGATCAGCACGGTCAAGACGATGAAGCGGGCCGGATAACGCCGGGTCATGTCAGGCTCCCCTGCGCTGGTCGCGAGTCTGCAGGCGGAGGAACACGAACGCCAGCACGACGATGATCACGGTGAGCACGGTCGAGATCGCCGAGCCGTAGCCGACCTGCGCCTTCTCGAAGAAGTTCTTGTAGGCGAAGTACGACGGCACCAGGGTCGCGTTGCTCGGCCCGCCCCGGGTGAGCACGAAGATCTGGCCGAAGATCTTCAGCGAGGCGATCGTCGTGGTCACCAGCACCACGTAGAACTCGGGCCGGATCAGGTACACGGTGATCCGCCGGAAGCGTTGCCACCAGCCGGCGCCGTCGAGGTCGGCGGCCTCGTACAACTCGGGGTCGATGCGCTGCAGGCCGGACATGAACATGACGATCGGGTAGCCGAGCTGGAACCAGATCATCACGGCCATGACGCTGTACAGCGCGTACTTCGGGTCGCCGAGCCAGTTGCGGGTCAGCCCGGAGAGCCCGATCGTGTCCAGGATCCGGTTCAGCGCGCCGTAGCTCGGGTGCAGGATCCAGCCCCAGACGATGCCGGTCACCGCGACCGGCAGCACCTGCGGCAGGTAGAACCCGGAGCGGAACAGGCCGGCCCAGCGGTTGCCGAAGACCTTGGCGATGTAGTCGAAGAGCACGGCCGCGAGCAGCAGGCCGAGCAGCGTGGGCACGACCGCCATGGCCACGATCAGCAGCAGGATGTGGCCGAACGAGGCCCAGAAGTTCGCGTCGGCGAACAGCCGGGTGTAGTTGTCGAAGCCGATCCATTTCGGGCTGCCGATGCCGGACCAGCGGGTGAAGCTGATCCCGACGGTCATCACCAGCGGCACCACGATCACCGCGAGGGAGGCCAGCACCCCCGGGATCAGGTACACCCCATAGCCGGCGCGCCGGCCTCCCTGTCGCGGTCCGCTCATTTGCCGAGATCGGCGAGGTTGTCGTTGTACGGCTTGGCGATCTCGTCGAGCATCTGTGCGGGCGTCTTCGAGCCGTTGATCAGGCCCTGCACGCCGCCGACCAGGACGTCGTAGTAGCCGGGCGCCGGCCAGTCCGGGTAGAAGGCCAGGCCGTCGCTCGCCGAGACCTTGTTGAAGTTGTCGATGAGCTCCTTGTTCTTGGCGTCGGTGATCTTCGTCGGGTCGCCGGCAACCGGCACGCCGCCGCTGTTGCCGAGCAGGTCCTGAATCTCGGGCGTCATGGTGATGTCGATGAAGTCGTACGCCAGGCTCTTCGCCTTGGACTTCTCCGGCACCACCCAGAGGTTGCCGCTCGACCCCGGGTGCAGGGTGTTGCCCGGGAACAGGAACGTGCCCCACTGGAAGTTCTTGATGTCCGCGCTGAACCGGCCGTACCACCAGCTACCGGAGTACAGGATCGGGAACTTGCCCTGGGTGAAGGCGACGCCCATGTCCTCGGCCTTGATGCCCGCCGAGTTCTTGGCGATGTAGCCCTTCTTGACCCAGTCCGCGAAGGTCTGCGCGCCGTAGGTCAGCTCGGGTCCGTGGAAGTCGACCTTGCTCTTGTAGAGCTGGAAGTTGTCCACGAAGGCGCGGTTCGCCTTGGAAAGCGCGAGCTCGTAGAAGATCTGCTGCGCCGGATACTCCGCGCCGCCGACCGACAGCGGGGTGACGCCGGCCTTGACGAAGGTATCCATCGCGGCCTCGAACTCGGCGAGCGTGGTCGGCACGGCGATCTTGTGCTTCGCGAACAGGTCCTTGTTGTAGTAGACCATCACGTATTCGCCGTAGTTCGGGATGCCGAAGGTCTTCCCGCTGCCCATGATGCCGTCGTCGTCGTACTTGGTGGTGGTCTGCAGGCTGGGGCTGAGCTTTTTGTCCCAGCCGCGCTTGGTCGCCTCGTCGGTCAGGTCGGTGAGCAGCCCCTGCTTGGACAGCAGTCCGGCGGTGGCGTTGCCCTTGTTGTACTCGAGGATGTCCGGGGCGCTGTCGGAGTTGAGGATCATCCCGGCGTTCTGCTGGATCTGCTCGAAGCTCTTCTCCTCGAACTTCACCTCGACGCCGGGGTGGCTCGCCTTGAACAGCTCGATCGCCTTGGCCCAGGCGACGCCCATGGCGCTCGTGGGTCCCTCGTAGTGCCAGAGGGTAAGGGTCTTGGCGTCGGTGCCTTCGTCGCTGGAGCCGGAGTCGCTGCATGCGGTAAGGCCGAGGGATGCCGCTAGTAGCAGCGCACCCGCGGCGAGGCTCAATCGTGGTCTGACCATGCCGTCCTCCCAAGGGGAACCGGGGTCGTCGAAGCGCTTCGACGGATGGGACTGGGGCAGACGCTAGGGAACCACTCACGTAGATGTCAACAGTGTGACGGGGAGATTTCTCAGCCCGGGGAAGCGCAGCTGTCCCGTTCGACGATCGTGGGGGCGAGCAGCCTGGTCCCCGGGGTCTTGCGCCCGTCGAGCAGGTTCATCGCCGTCTCCACCGCGAGCGTGCCGACGTCGTGGGCCGGAATGTCGGCCGAGGTGAGCCGGACCGGCTGGCCGACCGCCACGTCACGCGGGCACACCGCGACGATCGAGATGTCCTGCGGCACCCGGCGTCCGCTGCTGCGCAACGCCTCCAGCAGCGGCAGCAGCGCCTCCTCGTTGTGCACCACCAGCGCGGACACCCCGGGCAACTCGGCGTCGATCTGGGCCAGGCACTCCCGGACCCCAGCCGCGCCGGGCTCGCACGAGTGCGCGACGGTGTCCAGGCCCAGCTCGGCGGACGCCTCGGTGAAGCCGGTCAGGAACCGCTGGGCGTACGTCGTGCCGCGCTCGTAGACCGCCGGCGACGGGCCGACCAGGGCGATCCGCCGGTGCCCGTGCCCGGCCAGGTGCCGCAGGCACTCGTGGCCGGTGGCCGCGAAGTCGAGGTCGACGCAGGCGATGCCGGCCGCGTCGTCGGGCAGCCCGATCAGCACGGACGGCTGCTTGAGCCGCCCGAGCGCCGGGATCCGGACGTCGTCGCTCTCCACGTCCATCACGATCAGGGCGTCCACCATGGTGGCGCCGGCGACCCGTTCCAGGCCGGCGGTGCCCTCGTCCTTGGTCAGCAGCAGCACGTCGTGGTTGTACGTCCGCGCGGCCGTCACCACGGCGGTCACGAACTGCATGATCACCGGCACGTTGACGTCCACCCGCAGCGGCACGACCAGGGCCAGCACGCTGGTCTTGCTGCTGGCCAGCGCCCGGGCCCCGGCATGCGGGTGGTAGCCCAACTCGGCGATCGCGGCCTTGACCCGGGCCTGGGTCTCGGCGGAGATCGGGCGGCGCCCGCTGAGCACGTACGAGACCGTGCTCATCGAGACGCCGGCCGCGCGGGCGACATCACTGATCGTCGGCATGCCTCTCCCCGCGTCGCTGGTCAGCCGCATCCTACTGACCGGGCACCTCCCGAACGGCGACTCCACCACGCTGGGTGCCGACAATCACCAGGCTCGGCGCCGGCGCCGCCGACGGCCGCTCGGCGATGACCGCGAGCGCGAGGGTGTTCTCCCCGTGCTCGCGCAGCAGGCCGGCGGGCAGCACGAAGTCGGTCTGCGGGCCGATGTCGGCCGAGTACTGGCCGAGGTTCCAGCCGTTCAGGAACAGCGTGGTCCGCTGGCCGGTCGGCGGCGCGCCGGCGAACCGCAGGGCGATCGAGGTGTCCTGGCGGCGGGGCAGGTCGAGCCGGAACGACGTGCGCAGCCAGGTGACCCCGACCGGAACCTGGCCGCCGGCCCGGCCCCAGGAGCGGTCCGGGTGGCCGGGCAGGCTCCAGCCGTGCCGCTCGCCGTAGAGGCCGCCGGTGTTCAGCGGCCCGCGAACCGGATCGACGAGATCCTCGCCGCCGCGAGCGCCCTGGATGCGCCAGGAGATCGGCCCCGCCGCCCCGGTCACCGCCGCGCCGACCAGGCCGCGGGGCTGCCGGAACCGGGTGTCGTCGGCGATCCAGTCGTCGTTCTGGCCCATGTTCTGCACCAGCACCGACAGCACGGCCGGGCGGCCCGGTCGCAGCAGGCCGGGCGGGATCGCGAAGCTGCCCGGGCCGGGGTTCGGGTTGACCGGCGGGTCGGAATCGGCCTGGGTGCCGCCGGCGGCCGAGCCGAGATAACGCCCGTCGAGCCAGACCAGGTAGTTGCCGCGCCGGCCGGTGATGGCGTTCAGGTCCACCGACGTCTCGGCGCCGGTGGCGGCGAAGCGCCCGCGGTACCAGACGCTGCCGCTGTGGTAGCCGTAGTCGTCGGAGTAGAGCACCGGCAGGGTCTTGGGCGGGATCGGGCTCAGCGTGGTGGTGTGGTCGGCCACGGTCCACCGGGAGTCGTCGAAGCCCGGCGCCGCCTCGGGCGCCTCGCCCCGGGACCGCCAGCCGGTGAGCGCGGGCAAGGTGGCGGCTTCCGGTCCGGGCAGGGTGCCCTCGAGGGAGCCGCTGCTGGTCGTCCGGACCGGGACCGGGAGGCCGTTGACGGTGAGCCGCCGGGCCGTGCCGAACACCTCGATGGTGCCGCGGCGCGCCGTGTCGGCCCGGACGCTGGCCGTGCCGTCCCGGACGGTGGCGGCGCGGACCAGGTCGGTGCCGCGGACCAGGACCGAACCGTCCAGCCAGAACGTCGCGGCGGTGGCGTCGGTGCCGAGCAGCAGGAGCAGCGGGCGCCGGCCGCCGCCGGTGATGAGCACCCGGGCCAGCCCGGCGTGGGTGTAGCTCAGCCGCAGGTCGCCCCCGGCGAAGGACGAGGTCACCGTGCCGTCGAGCACGGTCACCCGCGGCTCGCTCGGGTAGCGCAGCACGGTGGAGCCGGCCGTGCCGTCGGTGCCGTACAGCAGGGCGAGGTCGCGGCCGGCCACGGTCAGGTGGGTCATGATCTCCGAGGTGGAGTAGACCAGGCGCTGGCCGCCCAGGTCGTAGCCGGCGACGAAGACCTTGGCGGCGCGGCCGTCGAGCCGGACCGGCACCGGGTAGCGGCCGTCCGGGGTGGACCAGTCCAGCACCGCGGCGTCGTCGCTGGTGGCCGCGCGGTCGGTGTGGCGCAGCAGGACGAACTGGGTGCCGGTGTCGGGATTGGCCCGGGCGGAGGTTTGCAGCACCGGATTGTCGGAGCCGGGACCGGGCGCCGGATCGGTCTTCGTCAACGGCTTCAGCGCCTGCAGGAAGTAGCCCTGCCGCTTGAACTCGTCGTACTTCGGGGTCAACTGCCGGGCCTCGGTGATCGCGGCGCCGTAGTCGTAGGAGGTGTAGACGTCGTTCGGCTGAGCGAGCCAGCCCCAGTTCGTGCCGCCGTACCCCATGTAGTAGTTGAAGGCTGTCGCCCCGCTCGCGATGAGGTTGTTCTTGTGGAAGTACTTCATGTAGCGCGGGCCGGTCAGCTCGCGGCACTTGTCGTAGCCCGCGTTGCCCAGGTCGATGGAGCCGGCCTGGTACTCGGCGGCGAAGACCGGCGCGTCCGGGCTGATCCGCTCGGTGACGCCCTCACCCCACGGGCCCCAGACGGTGTCCGCGTTCGCGCAGTCGAAGGACTGCGGATAGTCGTCCACCCCGGGAAGCTCCACCGAGCCCGGGCCGGAGCCCCACTTCGCCACCCAGTCCGCCGCGTCGCAGCAGACGTTGGTGGTGATCGGCACGTCGATCCCGGCGTTTCGGGCCTGCGCCTGCAGATCCTCCATGTAGGCGGCGTCGGTGTTGATCGCGTACTCGTTCTCGACGTTGTAGAGCAGTACCCGGCCGCCCCGGGTGGCCTGGTGCCGCGCGATGATCGGGTTGAGATGGCCCAGCCAGTCCCGGTAGGCGGCGGTGTAGCCGGGCGCGCTGCTGCGCGCCCGGCCCGGCACCTGCTTGAGCCAGGCGGGGAAGCCGCCGCCGGTCGTCTCGGCATTGATGTACGGCCCGGGCCGCGCGACCACCCAGAGCCCGACCTCCTCGGCCAGGCGCAGCAGCCGGTCGACGTCGCGGACCCCGGTGAAGTCGTACACGCCGGCCTTCGGCGAGTGGTACGCCCAGTCGAAGTAGAGCGAAACCGCGTTGAAGCCCGCCGCCTTCTCCTTCTCCAGAACATCGCGCCACAGGTCCGGGCTGGGCAGCCGGAAGTAGTGGAACTCGGCCCCCTGCAACAGGATCCGCTCCCCGTCAACCATGACGGAGTATCGGTCGTAGGTGATCCGATGCCCGACCGCGGGCGCCGCCGAGGCGGGCACCGGCAGTCCGACCAGGAGGAGAAGAAGAACGACGAGCCTCTTCATGGGTCAGCCGATCCGGAAGGTGGAAAGCCGCAGGCCGGCACCGAACACCAGGTACACGTCCTGGGTCCCGGCCGCTCCGGCGAGCCGCGTGGTCGTGGTCGCGTACGTGTAGGCGCTGCCGGTGCTCGGCACCTGGGCCGTGCCGAGCAGGCGGCCGGTGGGCGAGCCGAGCCGGACCTCGATGGTGCCGGCGCCCGCGCTCGCCTTCGCGACCTGGGCGGTGAAGCCCGTGCCGAGCCGCGAGCCCTTGAAGGAGATCCATTCGCCGGCCTGGGTGGCGCCCACGGCGGTGCCGCGGGCCTTGCTCTCGTCGACGAGCCGCACCCCGGCGTACGCGTCAAAGCTCTCCGCCCGGGTGGTCCTGGTCAGATCCCGGACCGGGATGGTCTCGCCCCGCACCCGCAGCGTGCCGCGCTGCCGGACGTCCGCCGAGGACGAGCCGACCAGCACGTCATGGGTCGCCGACTCGACCACCCAGCGGCCCCGGGTGACGTCCCAGTGGGCCAGGTCGGCAACCTTCAGCCGCAGCGTCACGGTCTTGGTCTGGCCGGGCGCGAGGTTGACCCGCTGGAACGCCCGCAACTGCTTGACCGGCAGCTTGTCGCGCGAGGTGCGCTGGTGGGTGTAGACCTGCACGACCTCGTCGCCGGAGCGCCGGCCGGTGTTGGTCACGTCGACGCTCACGGTCACCGTGCCCGCCTGCGTCTGGGTTCGCAGGCCGCCGTAGCGGAACTGGGTGTACGAGAGCCCGTGGCCGAACGCGTACAGCGGGGTCTGCTTGCTGTAGAGGTAGGTCTGGTCCGACGAGATGATGTCGTAGTTCAGCAGGTCCGCCGGCAGTTGGTCGGCCGAGCGGTACCAAGTCTGGGTGAGCCGCCCGGCCGGGTTGTAGTCGCCGAACAGCACGTCGGCGATCGCATGCCCGGTCTCCGCCCCGGCGTGCGTGGTCCACAGGATCGCCGGCACGTGCTCCTGCTCCCAGGTGATGGTGTCCGGGTAGCTGGTCTGCAGCACCACGGTGGTCCGCGGGTTCGCCGCCAGGACCGCCTTGACCAGCGCCTGCTGCCCCTCCCCCAGGGCCATCGAGGTCCGGTCGTGCGCCTCGCGCCCGTTGATGAACGGGTTGGTGCCGACCACGACGACGGCGGAGTCGGCGGCCTTCGCGGCGGCGACCGCCTGGTCGATACCGCTGCTGATCACCTCGCGGCTGAAGTGCGCGGCGCCGGCCGCGGTGGCCGAGCCGAGGGTCAGCGCGCCATCCGCGCCGACGGTCACGTACGTGTTGGGGCCGAACCAGCTCTCCTGGGTCTCGTAGCCGGCGTAGTGCAGCACGTAGCTGCCGTCGTCCTGGCGCTCAAGCTTGAACTGCTGCTGCACGAACCAGCCGTTGGGCTGGTCGTCGCGGGTCAGGAACGGGCCCCAGTTGTAGCCGAGGAACTTGCCGTTGCCGACG